>Ga0214919_10000453_pt1 | contig 69946 bp, 58 predicted proteins | sample LL1503_MetaG_FD_177994 | JGI IMG/M metagenome (GOLD analysis project Ga0214919, IMG submission 177994) | Freshwater microbial communities from Lake Lanier, Atlanta, Georgia, United States - LL-1503 | ecosystem: Environmental > Aquatic > Freshwater > Lake | place: USA: Georgia | collected... | reverse complement strand
TTTGCCGTACATTCTGGAGTCGATGACGATCCAGAACAAGATTTCGTTCCGGTCTGTTTATCGCCATTGAGGTCGTAGAATTCGACACCGGCGCAGATTTCGGAAACTGAGCCAGTAAAAAGCTGCATTTCCGAAGATGGCATATATGCCACCGATGCCGTTGCCTCTGCCGCAGTGAGGGCAAGCTTCAAGTCAGACATTCCAGTTGCGACGCCAGGTGGCACCACCAGTGAGGCCGACGTGGCGGAAGTGACATCCAAAGATGTAACAGGAATCCCGCCGATGGTCGCCGACATGGCTTTATTGAATCCCGTTCCGGTCAAGGTAACAGTGTCACCAGACTTGATTGCAAGTGGCCGACGGCCGGTTAAAGAAAGCGCCGTTGAACTCTCGGCAGCGCAGCTGGCTTCTATCGAACCCGCAGAGCAAACCCCACGGCTGGTCGTGACCTTAACCTGGGAATTTAAACCGCAGGCAGACAATCCATACAGGCCAAGTCCCGCGATTAAAATAAAACGGGGTTTGCCAAACTCGTTCATGGATCCGACTCCTAATTCTACTAGATCCCACGCCTGACAATTGGGAATCGGTAGTGCGCGGGATAACTAAAGGCCAAGGAGTGAAGGTGTTTAAAAAATTAGACCTCCCGGATGTAACTATAATTATTAGTAGTGGTTCCAACATGTTATCATTGCAGCGAAATCATGATCCGCCCGAAATCCAATCAACCACTTTTGAAATACCGGACAACCGATGAACGATACAATAGCCCCCGTGGACTCTGATGAGATTAGCCTGGCCCGTATGGGATACAGTCAAGAACTGCATCGTGGATTTTCGGCATTTTCTAATTACGCGCTTTCACTCTCCATCATCTGCATACTGGCCGGTGGAATCACTTCTTTTCACCTGGGTTTTTGTGCCGTCGGGCCGGCGGCTATTGGGATTGGTTGGCCTTTGGCTGTTGTTTTTTCTCTTTGCGTCGCAGCAACCATGGCCCAAATTGCCTCGGCTTTCCCAACAGCAGGCGGAATATACCATTGGGCATCGTTGTTCGGCGGGCGCGGAATGGGCTGGTTTGCAGCATGGTTTAACCTGGCCGGTTTGGTTACGGTACTTGCTGCGATCAATGTCGGCACATGGCGATTCGTGGTCAGCGGACTTTTAGATGGGCAGGATCCTGGCCCAACAATGCAAATCATCGCCGTTGCAATCATCACACTCACACAAGTTTTTTTTAATCTGCTGGGCACACGAGTTGTTTCCTCTCTGAGCTCCTTTAGCGGGTGGTGGATCCTGGCGGTTTCCCTGTCGTTGACCTTGGCTTTTCTTTTATTTGGATCACCAAAAAATCCTGTAACGCTCTTCGAATTCCATAATTTCAGTGGGATCCCAGAAGGCCCAACGGCAGTTTGGGCCGCTACCGATTCCATGGCTTGGCTGTTTCTTCTGGCACTCCTTCTCCCCGCATACACCATCACCGGGTTCGATGCGTGTGCGCATGCGGCCGAGGAAACGCATGATGCCGCCCGCAATGTGCCTAGGGGAATTATCCAATCGGTCCTCGTTTCGGGAGTTGCTGGATGGATTCTTCTGGCAGCGGCAGTCCTGGTGATTGATGATAATAAAAATATCGCAATCCAGGGCGAACGGGCATTTTTACAGATCATGATTGAGAATATTCCGCGTTGGCTTCGAGACCCGATGTACGGATCAATCCTCTTGGCACAATACTTTTGTGGATTGGCAACTGTCACGTCGGCTTCGCGAATGGCCTTTGCGTTTGCGCGGGACGGTGGACTTCCTGGCTCCCCATGGCTTCGGCGAATTTCTCGTCGAACCATGGTACCCGCAAATTCGATTTGGGCCGTCGCAATCGCGTCGGTCAGTTTCACGATTTATGCCGATGTCTATGCCACCATCACGGCGGCCTGCACGATCTTGCTTTATGCGTCCTACGCCATCCCAACACTTTTGGGACTTTGGGCGCATGGACGAACATGGACATACATGGGTCCATGGCAATTAGGGATCTGGTTTAAACCACTGGCGTTTCTCAGCCTCATTGGGACCACTGGATTACTATTCATCGGAACCCAGCCCCCTTCTGAAAAGGCTGGCTATGTGGTGGTGGCGTTAACTTTAACGCTGATTGCAGGATGGTTTATTTTCGCAAAACGGCGATTCCCGGGGCCACGGGTAAATCTTCACTCGCTTCAAAATACGGATGGCAAATCGCGCGGCTAGCCAACCCCTGAGATCAGATGTCACCTTTGTTAATTCGAGAGTTTGATATTAAGCTCTTGTCATGACGAAAACGGCTCTATTCATCGGTCACGGGTCCCCCATGAACGCCCTCGCAGACCATGCGCCGGCGCACGCTTGGCAGGCCGTCCTGCGAGAATTGGGTCCGCAAGTCCTACCCGGAAAGCGGGCTATTTTATGCGTCAGCGCCCACTGGCAAACCCGGGGCACAGAGGTTTTTGCATCTGACGAGCCCCACGCCATCCACGACTTCATTGGATTTCCCAAAAGCCTTTATGACGTGAAGTACTTGGCCCCAGGAGCCGTGGCCGAAGCCAAAGCCCTGAGTGCTGCCTTGAGAGGCGCAGGCCACGAGGTGCCTTACACTGCCGAATGGGGCTACGACCACGGCGTCTGGTCGGTCTTGGCGCATCTGGCGCCGCATCAAAACATCCCGGTTTTCATGTTGAGCCTTGACCGTAAAAAAACCCTGGACGAACACTTGGCTTTGGCCCGCGCCGTGGGGGCGGCCTTGCCGGAAGACATCTTGATTGTTGCCAGCGGGAATATCGTCCACGCCTTGGCTGATATGGAAGAAGATCCCATGGCTGCGCCGCCCCCGTGGGCCGTTGAATTTGATGAACAAATTGCGAAGGCCCTGGAGCAACGGGATTGGGCGGCGCTGACGGAAATTTCGCGCGCACCAGGCACACCGGGAAAACTTTCAGTACCGACTTTGGATCATTATATCCCGCTGCTTTATGCCGCAGGTTATTGCGATACGCCGAAATACTTGTCTTTTCCATACACGGGATTTGATCACGGAACGATTTCCATGCGTTGCGTGTGCATCAGGAAATAACCGCGATCGCTGCCGCCGGTTGCATTGTTCAAGAATCAAACAACAAGGCCGATTCAAATCCAGCCCTTTTAATTGGTTAACCTGATAGAGGAACATCGCATGAGCCAGAAAATCAAGTCACCTACGAAAACCACACTTCTCGGAACGATGGCACTGGGCGTAGCGCTGGGCATCGGAACCAGCGCATGCGGCAAGAAAAAAAATGATTCAGCAGAAAACGATGGCTCGACTGTGCAAGTGGCAGGCCAATTGAACATCCCATCATTTCAAACCGCAGGGCTGGCGATGACCCTGGTTGGCGATGTCGCGATGAAAGGGTGGCCGCTGATCAATGGCGTATACACGAAACAATATAAGGCCGCGCAAGAAATTGAAGTTGCCAGCGATGGCAGTTTTGCATGGGACGCAGCATCTTCCGCTGGATCATTTTCGAATTCCGGGAGCGGCGACGGCGGTGGCAGCTCAAGCACATTCAATATTTCTGGCATCGTTACGACGTATATGAAAACAGGTAATCTCGAGGCGGAAGCGACATCGATGAAGTTTGTCGGTATGCCGGCAGGCACTGAAACGCTGTCGGGAATTCCCACAGACAGCATCGAATCGGACAGCCTGAGCGTCGGAACGGTCACGGCAACATCGGGTAGCGACGATGCCAGGGGGGATGTCGATGCAACAGGATCCAAGTTCACAGGGATTAGTGACGCAGGTGTCGCTGCGATCGCCCGGACGGATGATGCTTTAAAAATGGTAAAAAATGCCCACATGAACGAGAACTGGACAGCCAAACCATTTTATTTATTCACCCACGCAGCCGGATATGCGGATGCCAGGAACCAGTATTCCGCAGCGGTAACCGCCTACACAGGCGCAGGGTTTTACGTCAGCAGCGAAGCCGCCGAATTCAGCTGGAATGATATTTGTCCTTCGGGATCTACAGGCAGCGCCAGCACCACAGTATCATTCACGCCGCCTTCAAGTGTAACGACGAGCAGCGGATCGAAAACCATCTTCGACAACAGCGGAACGCTCACGCGCAGCACTCAAGGTGATGCGACGATTTGTACAGGCGACATGTTCTACGCACGCGACGATAGCAAGTACAGTGCTGGTGGGATCATGCTTAATTTCGCCTCAGGGGGAGGCATCACCTCGGCCATCCCATCTGGAATCTGGCGCTTGAAAAGCGGGTCCACTGAAATCGGTCGTTTTGACCTGGCCATTTCAAAACCTTTAGACAGCAGCAACAATCTCAAAGTCTTCACCGTCAAGGTGAACTACACCGATTCATCCAGCGCCATCAGCAAGATCGACGTAAAATTCTACCGTTATGACAGCGCGACGAGCACCTACATTCAAGTGACTGATGTCGCACCGCTAAAGAAATTGCTTTCTGAGCTGACTTGGGAAGGCCAGACGAGCAGTGGCGGCAATGAGCGTGCAACCCTCGCCATTGACGAGACGACTGCTATTGCCTCGGCGACATTGAGCACACCATTCTCTTACGCAGGCACGACCCTGCAGAGCTCCAGCATCTCTTACATGATTGGTTCTTCAACCTACCGGTTTGAATTCCGCTGAGAGGATCCGCATCACGATAAATCAGCAACAAGACCCCGCAGGGCCACACGCGCTGCGGGGTTCATTTCATGACCAAGACCATCGATGATTTTCACGGAACCGGCAGTGAAATCCGAGTCGCGCAATGGTTGCAGCCCCTTCAACATCAGTTCCACTGAAATGATCTTGTCGCTGCTGCCATGGATCGCCGAAACAGGGCACGGCGAAATCCCGTCGTATTCATCAGGACGAAATCCAGAAGCAACAGCAATGATGCCAAGGACACGTGGCAAAAGCCGGGCTATATGAGGCGCAAAAAAACCGCCTTGGGAAAAACCAGCGATGATGACGTTGCGATGAACCAGATCGAGATCTTTCATCAAGGCAAACAACGCCTGAGCGCCAACCTCGGGCGGGATCATGACCGCCTGCCGGTCGACGTCACGAAAATACCAGGAATAAGCCTCGACGTATTTTCCTTCGCGACGCGCCGGCATCGGAAATGGTGCGTTCGGGGCAAAAATTTCAAACGGAAGGTTTTCTGCAGGCGCCTCGAAAGCGCGGGCCACGAAATCATCAGCCGTCTCACGAAACCCGTGCAGCATGAGGAGCACAGGCCGGCCGGGCGATGCGCCGAAGCGCAGAAAAGAAACCGGCAGATCCACCGGGACTTTCCGCTGGTGTTTCATGGCTTGCTCCCTTCAATAGGCCTGGAAGAGCGACCATTCACTTTGAGCCTCCCTTCAGGTTCCAAGGCATGTTGGACCATTCAAGAACAGGTTCTGACGGTGGCAATCGATTTTTCTGATAAAAAAGAAATGCCGCTGCGGAAAAAAGAATAAGGTGAGGCATCCACGCAGCCCAGAAGGCATCAATCCATCCACGCTCTGCCAGCCACTTGAAACCCATCATGAAAACATAACCGCCAATGATGGCTGCAATGCCACCAATGTAGGCACGGTTTTTTTGGCTGCGGGGGTCGACCACACCCAGCACCATGCCGAAAACCCCAAAGAAAAATACTGAAAATGGTGACGCAATCCGGTTGTGATACAGATATCGAGCACGGATGATCTGGGCATCGTCTCTGGGTTCCACTGAAGATATCTTTGCAATGTATTTTTCCAGATCGGCTGGGGCAAGACTGCGGTAATCCTCCTCTCCCAAGTCGGATCCGGCGAGTTGCTCCCGAAATAGCCTCAAAAGATCAAACTCGGCGCGGCGAAATTTCAACACCGAGCCAGTCAACTTTTCCGGGGACTGGGAAAATGCCTCACCGCCTTCCAGCGACATCTTCAAATCGCCGGTGTCAGCCGTCCCGGTGATACTGCCGCGCGGTGCCAGGATCGTAAACGACTGCCGCGATCCTGACGGAGGCGACAGCATGACATTGGTCAATCGACTACGGTCAGAGCTGATGCTTTCTGCATAGAACGTATAACCAAGAAAATTATCCGTGAAGACCCCAGGCTGAATCTTGAAGCGGACCATGTTGTCGACTTCGTTTTTCGTCTTGTCGAAAATAAAGCGGACTAACTCCCTGCGGCCCCACGGTTCAAGGTGTGATCCGGCGATCACTCCCGCGATGGCCAGAAAACCTGCGAGTAGCGCCACTGGAACCGCGGCCCGCTTGAGCGGGTAACCGCAGGCCAAAAAACCGGCATATTCACCATCGGCACTGAACCGGCCAAAAGCCAGCATCACGGCAAAGAGAAAGGCGATCGGGATATTGAATGGGATGAAGGGCAGCACGACGTAGATCAGCGGCATGAAAACATTTTCAAGTGAAACGCCAAAAGCCACCAGAACTTCCGTCAATCTGCTTAGTTGGCTGATGATCAACACCGAAGCCAGGATCAGCAGGGACGAGATGAACTGGGGCAGCACTTCCCGCAAGATGTAAAAAAAGAGGATCACCTTGTCACTTTACGGCTCGGCGTCTGCGGGTGTCCACCGCTTTGATGTATAATATTCAAAGGTTCAGACCAAATTTTCATTCATCGACAGCCGTCCATTGCGGGACCCGGGAAGATTCATGCGCATCGTCCTTGCTGCGTTCGCTTTTATATCGCTTACGGAAGTCTCAAAAGCCTCTCCCAGCAAGGCCTTGAGCACTACCACCCCAACATCCATTTCACCCCAGGCCACCCGCAAGGGCTTGCCGGTGCTGCCACTAAAGATGCCGGTCGCCCGCAGTGACGGAAAAGTCGTCATGATCCTGCCGGAAGGAGAGCGCGAGACCACCATTCACGGCGAATTGCAGGCAATCCTCTCTGGATTCATTGCGGACAAAGGCTCGCCCATCGCGACGGTAATTATCGCAGACGCAAAGAGCGGCGACATCCTGGCGATGGTCGAAGGACGATCACCAGAGGCTTGGGGGGGCACAACCCATACCGCATTGCACGCAAAGTTTCCTGCGGCCTCCCTGTTCAAAACCGTTGTCACTTCGGCTGCATTTGAAGTCACAGACTTTGACCCGGAACGCCAAATTGGCCTAACGGGCGGCTGTGGAAACGTGGAGCCAAGCGGTCTGTGGATGAACGACCATATCGTGGGTCAGAATCACATGACCATGCGCCGCGCCTACGGCCATTCCTGCAACAGTTTCTTCGCTAAAATGGCGGTCAATACCTTGGGACTTGGAGTTATCACGGACTTTGCAAGAAAGTTTGGATACGGCCAACAGCCCCTCGCAGATTTTCACGTTGAAGCTGGATCGTTGATGCCACCATCTGCGGCAACGTCGAGCACGTACACCGTCGGACGATTTGCCGCGGGCTTTGGAGCAGTGTCAACCAGCGCTGTTCACGTGGCCAGTACGATGCTGTCACTGGCAAACGATGGTAAACGCATCCCTTTGCGACTCTTCAAGGACTCACCAGCAGCCGACCCTGAAAGCAACGACTTCATGGTGGACCCGGCAACAACCCAGAAAATCAGAAAAATCATGGAAGCGACCGTGCGCGGTGGCACGGCATCGTTCGCATTCAACCGCGGAAGGCCGAGGCGCCTGCGCGAGATCACCGGCGGCAAAACAGGAACCCTGATGGGGCGAACTCCCATGGGTCTGACCACCCTGTTTTCTGGGATGATGCCACTTGAAAATCCGGAAGTCGTTGTCTCGGCCATTGTCATGCTTGAGGACCATTGGATCATCAAGGCCCCGTCTCTGGCAGCAGAAGCTCTTTCCATATGGGCTGATCTCAAGGAACGTGAAGGTGCGATTACCACGGCGGGCGATCTCACTCGCCTGCGGAAAAACTTGCGCGACCCTGCGCCGCGCAAAAGAAAGGCTGAGGGACGATCATGAAACGCCTCCTTGGTTTGACCATCATGATGACAACGCTTTTGGCGCCAGGGACGTCAGGCGCAGCGGGAAAGTCAAAGGCATCTGGGAATTTAAAACCCAGTCAGACCCGCCCATCGCATGCCGGCGGGGTTACGGCGATGTTTGCCCGTGGCTTGCAACTTTTCGAAGCTGGAAAATTCCAGGATGCGCTGCTCGCCTTTGACCAAATTCTGAAGAGGTATCCAGCCTACGAACCAAACAAAAAGATGTTGGCTCGAACTCTCTACAAGCTCGATCGTTTTCCCGAGTCATGGACCTTTTTTAGTAAGATCAATCCGGCCACGTTAGATCCAGATGCGGCCTATGAATTTGGCGTCGTTTCGTTTAACGCCCGTCAATTCGATGCCTCACTGGTGGCGCTGCGACGCGTCCCTGACGGCCACGGCCTGCATGATCTCGCCTGTTATTACGGCGGGCTGGCAGCCCTAAAACTAAAACGATACGAGGAATCCGAAGCGATGTTCGAACAGGCTCAAGTCCTGCCCGATCGCCTTGCGCGAAGCCGTGGCCTCTACTTGAAACACGTGCAACAGCTGCGGCTCCTGCAAGAACAGACTGAGTTGACGCGGGAACGTGAGGCCGAAAAAGCCAGAATCACGCGCACCGCCGGTGGCCCAGGATTGACTGGCGGAGAAAAAACACCAATCGCCGGGGTCCCGGCCGGGCCAGCCGTCGGTGGCGCAGCAGCAGGTCCTTCCAATCCCTCCCCTACCGCAAATGCGCCTTACGAACATAAAGGATTCATGGGCGTCAATCGCATCATGTCGTTCAAGGGTGAACAACGAACACAACTTTCGGACAAGCACGGCTTTAGCGACTCCTCCACAGATGTCACCATCGGATCATTCAAATTCCAGCAGGGGCCACTGTTGCCAATTGGTGCCAGTGTGAACAGCGGAAAGGGCCCTTCCAGCGGACGCCGCAGCGCCTTCGGTTTGCAAATTCTGTTTGGCGGCGAGGACCGCGACATAGCGGGCAAGGAGCAGCGGATGGTTGTCGTTGAAGATGATCAGGATATCGTTCGCCAACAGCAAACAAATACAATCAAATCCCACAAGCAGTTTGCCTACGTCGGCGCTGACCCGTGGTTTGAATTCGCCTTAGCAGAGGATTTTTGGGTTCAAACCGGAATCAGTAGTTATTTCGAATACCCTGATTTCAAACGCTTGGGCCGGTCAGGAACCGTAAAAGGCCTGGCGGGGATCGGAGCCAAAAGAGGTAAAACGACGTGGCAGCTGACCGGAACAACAGGAGCATTTCTAGATTCCGAAAACAAGACCACAACCGAAGCCAAGGATGGCACGGCACGGGTCTCGCAGGAACTGAACACGAGTACGAGCATAGAGGTTGAGGCCGTAATCAAGGATTTTCGATACAAGGATCAGTCTCTGGACGGACCAGACCAGTCCATAAGCCTGGGAACAACCCTGTCGTACTCGTTCGGAGCCGGAATAAGCACGAACCTTTTTGCAGCCTATGAAAAACAAAAGAATGCTTTTTTTTACGGGATGCCAACGTACGATGAATTGTCGGCCGATGGCGACGTCATGACGGGCGAGATTGCTGTCACCGCAAAACCTGCATCATGGATCACGATAGGTATGGTTCAGACAATTTCTAAAACGACGTGGTCGGTCCACCGTGAGGAAGCAAAAGAAACGTTCGAAAAGAATGTCCCGGATTATCTGTCATTGTTCAGGGGATTTGCATCCATCAATTTCCCGTTTTGATATTTGGTCAAAGGAAGGCGCACCATGAAAATTTCATTTCCAAAACAAGAATCGAAAAAAATAATCTCAGCGATTAAAAAAGCAATGGGCGACCGCGCCCTGAGCGAAATGGTTGATCTTTCCATTGAAAAAAGCCAAATGATCATCACAATATCAAAATTAGGCACGTCGACCTTGACGTTCGCCAAGGAAGTCAATGATGACCGCGTCTTGTTTGTCATGACCGGCGAAAAAATTGCATTCACCCACCGGGCATTCAAGGGCGAAGTCACCGATGCCCTGATGAAAATTGTAAAAAAAGCGGGCGGAACCGTCGAGGAAGCATGAACGCAGACCCTGTCTGGACCGCTGCCTGTGCGCGAGAGGTCGACGAACTGAGCATCGGCACTTTCGGCATTCGTCAAACCGATCTGATGGAGCGGGCCGGCACAGCGGTCGCAAACATTGCCCGCAGCGCCTCCCGAGGAAAATCATTTCTGGTTTTGGCTGGCTCCGGCAACAACGGCGGTGATGCGTTGATCGCGGCACGAGTTCTTGCGACAGACCCGGCCGTCCGGGTTGTCACCATTCGCGTCACCAAAACAGCGGCAGAAATTCAGGCCGAAATTCCCGCAGAAATTCCGATGGCAAAACTTATCGCCGAGACCTTTCACTGCATCATCGACGGAGTCTTTGGGCTTGGATTTCGCGGCCCGCTGGATCCCTCGTCACCAGCAGCCCTGACACTTAAGGCGGCAGCGCAAATCAAAGCAAAGTACAACGCGGTTGTCGTTGCTGTGGACTTGCCTTCCGGACTGACTAGCGACGACGGGGGCCAAACTGAAGCCCTACTACGTGCGGATGAGACCGTTACCTTTGGTGCCTTGAAGGCGGTTCATGCCGTCGCACCTGCGCGCGACCTTTGCGGCACGGTTCACTGCGTCGACATTGGGTTTTCAAACGATGCCGTACGGAGTTCACTTGCTGGATCACCGCCCGTTTTTGGTGTAGTCCACGGACGGGATCTGATTGCAGATGATCCATGGTCGAACCTCAGTCCAAGCGCCCATAAATACGACCGGGGTCACGTCCTGGTGGCCGGAGGCAGTGCCGGAAAAACCGGAGCCCCGATCTTGTCGGCCTTGGCCGCATTGCGATCTGGCGCGGGATGGGCCACCCTCGCAATGCCAGGGAAGATAATCAGTCAAGCAGTGATCCCGCCCGACCTGACCACCGAGGCATTGTGGTCACGCGGGAATAGATTGAGTGGACTCGATCCCAAAAAACTTGAACGATTTCTCAGCGAGCGCAAGGTCCGGGCTGTGGTTATCGGGCCGGGCACCATGGAAAATCCGCTGACTCTGAAGTCATTGGGCGTGTTGTGCGATTTTTCAAAGGCAGGCTTTGTCGTGCTCGATGCGGCAGCCCTGCACGGAATCGTTCCGTTGTTGCGCAAGTCAAAAAAGTCTTTTGCCGAGGGACGGGTCATCCTGACACCTCATCCTGGTGAATGGAGGCTTTTATCAAACGGCAATGAGGAAAAGCGCTGGCCTGCGCCGCTGGACGCGGATGGAGTTCTGGCAGTTGAACATGAATGTGCCGACCTTGGTATTCATGTTCTCTACAAGCATTCAACGCCAATCCTGTGCGGACCTGTGCCCTTCCGGATTGGAGAAGGCACCGAAGCGAGGGCACTGGTTTTCAACGAAGGCAGCAATGCCATGGGTCGTGCGGGAACTGGCGATGTCTTGGCAGGTTGCATTGCGGCCCATGGTGCGATCGGCTGCGATGCAGCAATGGCCACCATGCGGGCTCTGGCAGTGGTTTCATCAGCGACTCAACTGGCCGCAAATCTAGTCGGGCGCCATGCGGTGCTACCCTCCGACATCATCTCCATGTTGGGGAAAGTAGACACGTCATCCTGAGGCGCACCCCGTCATCCTGAGCCGCATCCCGTCATCCTGAGCCGCATCCCGTCATCCTGAGCGTTAGCGAAGGATCCTTTCTTCCGCGGACAGTCCCCTTGTTCTGGCCCACCGTTGAGTAGCACTGAAAAAGTGCGCGAAGAATGGCAATTGATTGCGATTTTGCCGCCTACTGCTCCACGAATTCTGTCACAAAAAAATATGGTGGTCGCATTTTTTTAAAGAAAAAATTTGAAGAAAGGATCCTTCGCTAACGCTCAGGATGACGGGTTAAGAAAGGATCCTTCGCTAACGCTCAGGATGACGGGTTAAGAAAGGATCCTTCGCTAACGCTCAGGATGACGGGGTGCGCCTCAGGATCACAAATTAAGTTAGCGAGACAAGGAACGTGCCGCCGGGACACCGTGATCGCGAAGGTACATGGCAGTGCTCCAGGCGTGGGCATTATCGCGCCCGATTGTGATCACACAGGCGTCCGCCATCGCCGGGAGTATTCGTGGAAAATCAATGTTGTGAAGTGAAACGGCCCCGGTGAGGTGCCCTTCGGAAAACTCCCGTGGCGTACGAACATCTAACAGGATCAGATTCCGCCCCGCTGCATGGCATTCTTTTCGCAAGCCATCAAGATCAGTCATGTCAACTTCGACAGGAGAAGCCTGAAGGGCATCGACTCGTTGCAGGTGACGAGACACCTCGTCCGTTGTCAGGCCAGAGCATTTGGCAAGGTCGTCGATCGTCAAGGGCATGGGAATTCCGGCCTCTGCAAGCATGGCGGGCGGCGCAAGAAAAACCTCGCGCAACACCACTTCCCAATATTTCATGTTTTGAAGAAAAACTGTCATGATGCCTTACTGGTAGCAACGGAGGAGCGACAATGCAAGCGATGGAAGGCAGCCAGGTGCTGGCCTGGAAAAACAAGAAACCAAACCTTGGACGCAATGTCTTGGTCGCATCCGGGGCACGTGTCATCGGAGACGTTGTCGCCGGCGACGAAACAAACATCTGGTTCAACGTGGTCATCCGCGGCGACGTCAACACAATCCGCATTGGATTTCGCACGAACATACAGGACAACAGCGTGATCCACGTCGCGCGCGAAAACGGCCCGACAAACATTGGCAGTGATGTGACCATCGGACATTCGGCCGTGATTCACGCCTGCACCATTGAAGACAATTGCCTGATCGGCATGGGGGCCGTCATCCTGGACGGTGCCGTGATCCGGAAAAATTCTCTCGTTGCAGCCGGTTCCGTGGTGACTCCTGGCAAGGATTTCCCACCCGGCTCGATGATCATGGGGTCGCCCGCAAAGGTTGTTCGCAATTTGACCCCGGAAGAGATCAAGTCACTAGAAGTTTCTGCGGATCATTATGTTGAATTGGCGCGGAGTTATTTTCCGCGCGGATAATAATACTCAACGGTTGCGGCGATGAGGCCGGCGTCACGACCACTCAAGCCAAACCGGGATGCGTTGGTGATCTCGTAGCGATAAGCCTCACGTTCGGCATCACTCGTCCCATCCAGCCCGAGCCTGTCCTTGATAAAAATCATTGGAAAGTTCTGATTGCAGTGGACTTCAACCTCATGGGCAAGTGTAGAACCCAGCATTGCCCAATTCGCAAATGCGCTCGGACCAATGTAAACCTGTGTCTTGCCGAACCAGCTCGACTTGACCGTGAGGCCACGGTCTTTCAATTCAGAGTCGAACAACGGCTTATTGGCATCAGAGGGCTTGGATATTTTGTAGTAGGTCATCGCAAGGTCGATGGCTGCCTGTCCAGCCACCGGGCGCCCTTCCAGAGGCGCGTCGGAATCAGCGGAAATGGCCCGCACTGAAACAACACTCGTCCGCGAATGGGATGCCGCGGCCAACAAGCCAAAACCACTGACAAAGCCACTGGTCAGGCAGAGACAAGTTAAAAGAATTCGGGAAAGGTTCCGGTTCACCACAGCATCAACTCCAGCAACAGCAGCAACAACAAGCGAATTTAACAGCCCGACCCTGCGGGCCTTGAACCCAACTGGAGCAAAGTGCGGGCCAGTTCTGAACCGCCTTTGCAGCAATTTAAATCAATAATGTCAGGTAGTTAAAAAAATCAGCGGGACTGCCCTTGATCTCGTAATGCTCACTCACTGGGTCGCTGTCGAAATATTTGACGAACAGCGGGGGCGTGACCCAAGATGGGGCCTGCCGGAGAACACACATGACCGATGTAATGTTGCCAATCCAGTCCTCTGACCTGAGCCCCACGTTAACCGTGGCATTGGCGATTACGGTCACTGCAGTCATGCTTCTTGGCATCCTGGGCCTGGGACGGATGATCCTTACCAAATCAGATTTAGCCGCCTCGTCCCTCGGCCTCGCCCTGCAAACTGGTTGCGGACTGGCCGCAATGGCTTTCTTGATTTGGGGTCTGGGTAGCCTTGGTTTCCTTAACCTGGTTCCGGCCATGATTCTGATTCTGGCCCTGATTTCGATTTCTGGGATAATGCCGAAATTTTTGCGTGGAATTTCTGCAGTAAAACACCGACCGCAACCCGCGTTGAATCGTTTTTTGTGGGCCGTTCTCATCATGATTGCCGGCGCTACGATGCTCTCCACGCTATATCCACACAGGCACGGCGATCCGCTCTATTACCACCTGTCGGCGGCGTGGATTTGGAGCCGCGCCGGGTCGATTCAATTCATCGACTGGATGCCCTGGCACCTGCAGGGCGGACTTGCGGAATACCTTTATACGGGGATCGCAGCCGGGTCCAAGGACCGCATGGTCCTGTTGCTGGCAGGACAGATGCTTCATGCCACCGTTGGTTACGCGGGAAGCGTTGCGCTTTGTATGGCACTTGCGCGCCGGATGTTGAGTGAGACGTCAGACCCTCGTCGGCTTGATAATAAATTCAGCAAGAAATTCGAAAATGAATTCAATGAAAAATTCCTGCCCGCACTGGCACTTCTTGCTGGAATTGCCATGGCTTGCTTCCCCAGCGAGTTGTTCATGCTGACCCATGCAAAAAACGACGGGTTCGTCTTGTTCTTTGGTTTGCTGGCGATAAACCTTTGCCTCGCCCGCGAAGTCGTTTTACGTGCAATGGGATATCTGGCCTGTGGGGTTGCGGTCGCTTGCAAGTCCACCGCGATTTTTTTCGTAATCCCGTTTTATGCCATCAATCTTTTGACTGAATTGCAGGGACCAAGGTCGCGCCAAATTTGGTTTGCGGCCCTGGGCGGTATTATTTTGGCCAGCACCATCCTGCTGCGTAATTATTTCTATACGGGTTCGCCTTTTTTCCCGGCAATGACCGGGATTTTCCCTTCGCCGCTCATTGATACCGCCATCGCCAAAATTGTAGCGGGATTCACCCGGGTACCGGGAACTGCCTGGGAAATTTTTATGACCCAGGGCCACCGATTCCTGTGGGCGATGCCGTTCTTCTTGTTTTCCATCTGGGGAATCGTCACAGGGTTCAGAAATTCTGTGCTGCGCAGAATTGCACTGATTCATCTCGGATCCCTGGCCATGTATGTTGGCGTCTCCGGCCAAGGCAACACGGCACGATTCCTGTTTGTGATTTTTGGAACTGGTGCCGGGCTTTGTGTCGTCGGACTTGCAGATATCATGCGGCGCATGGCCGCGCGAAAAATAAAAGACAAGTACCTCATCGCAGGGATTTGGGCGGTTGTTCTGATCACAATCCTGCCTGCGTCCAATGCGGAAGTGCCTTTCATCCATTTAAAAACACGAGTTTTTGATTTTATGACGAGCGATGGCAGCGCACTTGATTGGTTTACCATCCGCAAGCCTGAAATTGGGATGCACCGCTGGATCAACCAAAATCTAAAACAAGAAAGCGCGCCGGTAAAAATCCTCTCTTTTTACGAAAACGAGAATTTGTTCCTCGAATTTCCAGTATCAGTCCCGGAAAATGAAATCCGCGCCTCGGCCGTAAAGCACGCAGTCAATTATGAGGATGCGATGTTGCACGCCTGCGCCGGTGGATTCACCCATCTCCTGATCGGACCGGAATTCCAAAAAGATTATATTGGTCTGTTGACGGGGGATCAAAGATTCCAACTCGACTTTCCGGTCATCCACGAAGAAGCCGGTTACATCTTGCGCAGGGCATCCAAATGCTGAGCGGTTGGTGACAATTTGAGACCCATGATTCCAGCCGGCGTGCCTTCATAAACCAGTTGCCCGCCATCTTCAGCAGATCCAGGCCCCAAGTCCACCAGCCAATCGGCTGCGCAAATCACATCGCTATTGTGCTCAATGAGGATGATGGTCGCACCAAGACTCACAAGGTGCTTCAACTGATCCAAGAGCCTCACCACATCGTCAAAATGTAGACCTGTCGTCGGCTCGTCCATCAGCAGGACGGTGCCAGCGGCCATACGCTTCGTCAAAAAAGGGACCATTTTGAGACGCTGCGCCTCGCCGCCCGAGAGGCTCGCACTGGGTTGCCCCATCTTCAAATAACCAAGCCCAAGTGCTCTCGCCGGTTGCAGGCGCCGCCCGATCATCCGGTGGCTGGCGAATGTTTCCAGGGCTTCGTCGATGGTCAGATCAAGTGCCTGAGCGATATTGATGCCGTTGAAGGTCACCCCCAAAACTGGAGGTTGATAACGCTTGCCCTCGCAGACCGGGCAGCGGACACGGGCATCTGACAGAAACCGCATGGAAAGTGCGACCTCGCCCCTGCCCCTGCACTCATCGCAACGTCCGCCTTCAGCGCTGAGGGAAAAATTTCGTGCCGTGAGACCGGCCATCTGAGCCTCGGGCAACTGCGCGTACAAATCACGCAACTCCCCAAACACGTCAAGATATGAGGCAGGCATGCTCACGGAACTCTTGGCCACAGGCCGCCGGTCGATCAAATAAAGCTGTTCAACCTCGTCGGCACCATCAATTGCAGAACAGGCATGGAATTTCTTGCGGCGTCCGCGTGGATTTCCCTGGGACGTTCCTTTCAGTCGGGCCTCGATATTTCGCATCAGCGTGCCCAGAACAAGGCTGCTTTTTCCAGCACCAGAAACACCGGAAACGACGTTGAGCCCAGACTTCAGAAAACGCACGCGCTTGATTTTGAGATTATGCAAATCGCAGTCGGTCAATTGAATGAACTCGCGCCCTGCCTTGGCAGGGATTGTTTTGAGAACAGCCGTCTTTGCGCTAGCACGGGCCAGATGCCAGGCCGTGCGTGAATCGTTTTCATAACGGCCGGCTTCATTTGGTGCAAACTGAGCCAAAAGCCTGCCGCCCGCCGCACCGCCGCCAGGACCAAGATCAATGATCAAGTCGGCGCGACGCATAAGGGCATCATCATGATCAACTATAAGAACCGTGTTGCCGAGGTTGCGCAAACGTTCAAGTCCCAGCCAAAGGAGATCCAGTTCAGCAGGATGAAGGCCCTGGGACGGCTCATCGAGAACATAAAGAACCCCGCGCAGCGATTCTGAAAGGATGCCAGCCAACTTCAAACGCTGCGACTCACCGCCAGACAGGGAACGAACGCGGCGCGACATATCCAAATAACCAAGCCCAATTGCAATGATCCGTTCGATGATGGCCGATGCCTCTTGTTCAACGCGAACAAATGCCGGGTTCTGTCCAAGGGGACCTGATTTCAATTTGGTAAGAATTCCGGGCAAATCACGCAAGGGCGCACACAGCAAATCATGAACGGTGGATCGTCCCAGCTTGATTGCAGCATACGATCCATCGACTCCCGTTCCGTGGCATGGCGCGCAGGGGATCGTCGAATTTGCGAAGGTCAATTCATCGACCTCATCTGACTCTGGATCTACCTGAGCCTCGGTCTCGGCGACGCAACCAAACCCCGCGCAACTCGGGCAGCGGCCCAAAGAATTTGCACTGAAGTAACGCGCGTCAAGTTTTGGCCAACTGAACCCGCAATCCGGACATCCGCCCTTGGTTGAAAATGGCCCACCATTGGCTAGATCAATGATCCCCGTCGGCCCGACGGCAAAGAATTCCCCGAAGCCCTTGCCCTCATTGATGGCAACTTCGATGCTGCGAGCCAAACGATCACGCGAGGTTGGCTTGACCTTGATCTGGTCCACAATCAATTTGATCGTATGTTTTTCTTCCCGTTCCAGTTCAGGAATCGTGGACAGGGAAACCATCGCCCCGTCTATGTAGGCACGCAAATATCCCTTCTCGGCGAAACTTGTGAGCGGCGCACGAAACACACCTTTCTTCGATGTGGCAACGGGAACACAAATGGCGATTGTATTACCATCCCAACCGTCGATGATCCGATCGACGACACCAGAGATTCCCTGAGACGATGTTGGCAGGCCATGTTTCGGGCAGTTCTGTGTCGCAAATCGCGCCATCATCACAGCAAACAATTCGCTGAGGTTTGTCAGTGTTCCCACGGTTGCCCGCCGCGACGGCTGCGTTTCATTTTGCGCCAGGGCAATTGCCGGCGACAGGCCGCCGACTTTGCGGACCGCAGGGCGTGAACCTAAATCCAGAAATTGACGCGAATAGTGGGAAAGCGTGTAAAAAAAACGGCGCTGAGATTCAGCCAGGACCGTGTCAAAGGCAAGCGAACTTTTTCCGGATCCGCTGACCCCCGTCACAACCGTGATCTTTCCGCGCGGAATCTTAAGCGACAGATCCTTGAGGTTATGCTCAAAAGCCCCATCAACCGTGATGAAACTGGCCTTCGCGGCTGGTTTTTTTGAAATTCGGCTCAAGGTTCCCCCGCCAGATTCAGATGACTGCATGCAATCCTGAAGGCTGCCCGGAAACTACCTGTGTCGGCGCGCCCCGTCAAAAACAAGGCGGAAGCCGGACCGTGGTCCGGAGAAACGCGAAGGTGGGGCAATCCAGCGGAGATATTGACGGCCTCATGAAAATGAAGCGCCTTCAGCGGTGCAAGGCCCTGATCGTGATACATCGCCAGGACGGCATCGTATTGGCCTGTCCAGGCCTCATGAAAAACGGTGTCTCCCGAATGCGGTCCACTGATAACGGCGTCTGAACAGGCTGGGGATTTGCGGGCGGCAGCGATGCCAGGGGTGATGGCCAAAGCCTCTTCGTCTCCGAATAATCCGCGATCGCCTGCGTGAGGATTCAGCCCGCAAACGGCGATCCGTGGCTGGCTGATCTGAAAGGTATCGCGGAGCGTTCCGGCCAGAATCGCTGTTTGGCCAGCGATGAGTTCGGGGGTAATTGCGGCGGACACGCTTTTCAACGGAAGGTGCCTGGTCGCCAGCCCGACCCTCAGGCGCGGTCCGGCCAGCAGCATCAAGGCAGCCCCCTTGCCCCAGGCCGATTCAAAAAACTCTGTTTGCCCCGGATAAGGGAACCCTGCCAAGGAACAAGACTTTTTGTCGATTGGACCAGTCACGACGGCAAAGGTTCCCGGTGCGGCATTTGCGGCCAGCCGAAGGGATGCCTCCAGACCTGCGATGGCATGAGCGCCGCGAGCAGAAGGGTCCTGCGGGTAAAGGCCTTCTCCGGCAGGAATTCCATCATCCACTAATTCAATGCCAGGCGGGAGGCGCGTACCCAGGCGGGCCAGCTGGCGCTCGACATAGGCAGCAGATCCGCAAATAACGAGGCGAGCGGACTTTTCCGTGATCAGGGCGCGAAACGGTGCAGCCGTGTCAAATATCAGCCGGGCCCAGGCCTCGGTCGTGACCGACCAAGGGTCTCCAGCAGTCATAACGATGGTAGGACGGAACTTCATCGTAAAGAAACTGCACCTTGAGCGGATCCTAATCAATAGTTATCCGGTTGACAGATGCGGGTGCGTTTCATAAACAGGAGCTCAATGATTAACCACGAGGTGTTAAATGGCCCGCGTTTCCATCGAAGATTGCCTTGAGCAAGTCGACAACCGTTTTGCACTCGTAATCATTGCTTCCGATCGTGCCCGTCAATTGATGGACGGAGCAGAGCCCCTTGTTAAAGCAAAAAACAAGGAAAGCGTCGTCGCTCTGCGCGAAATTGCAGAAGGCGAAATAATCGGAATAAACGTCGACGGGGCCAAGTAAGGCCTGGGCTGGAAAAACGCTTTTTCAGCGATACTTTCTTGCCACAGGTGCGGACTCTCCAAGCACCATCGAAGTCAAACACATCTCAGCCACTTCCTCTGTTGAAATCAGCGCTGGATCAAACCAGCTCTGGGTGGCCAACTTGTTCCTCAAATTGTCGCCGTGCCTGACCATGATCGCATCCAGCATCCTGGTGCGAAACTCTTCATAGCCCCATACGTCCTGTTCATTTTCCCGCTGCAAGTGCTGGTACTCGTCAATCAGGTCGTGAATGTTGGCGACAAGCTGCTGTGCAACAAACTGCCGGACAAAAAACTCAATAAGTCGCCCATGTCGGAGCCAAAGATCTCTTCGTCGGCGCTTCCGGTAAACCGTCAATTCATAGACATTTCTCATAGGTACCCGCCTCCCTTCAAACGGGCCTTCTTAAGTAAATCGGAATTTTTTCAAAAAAAATTAATGGAATTGAATATTTGAAAGACGGGCAGAAATTGCCCATCAGGATGCACCGTACTAGGCAAAATATTCGTAATTTCAATAGGTTGCAGTTTTAGTTCGGGTTCGTTAAAGTTGATTCAGGAGGGTCAAAAATCATGAGTTTGCGCGTGGGCGATACCATGTTCCTTCCGCGGGGCGAAACGGCCGTCATCACCGATTTCGACCGTAATTCGAATTCCTTCAAGGTTTCCTCAGAGGCGGGACTGAACAAGGAATCACGCCGGCACGGCTACATCAACGGGATCAGCAAGGAAGACCGCTCGAGCCTGATGAACCTATTGGATCGCGTCAAGGAAATCGACGATCCGAAGGAACGGATTGGAGAACTCAGGAAAAAGCTCGATGAACTCAGCACTGATCCGCACCAATGGCAGATGGCCCGATACGTTGAATCAGAAATGGCCCACATGATGAATATGTTTGGCATCAAGCCAACCACATACACAGCAGAACTCGGAATGCTAAAAGACCCGAAATAAAACAACAGGCGATTTGATCAAAAAAGGAGGGATTCAATCATGGCTCAGATAGGTGATCTCGTTCCAAAGGCTGGTATCTATAGTCAGCCAGGTGTCGTGGTGGAAAAAAAGCCCGATGGTTCGGTGACGGTTGATACCGACCCGATGACGGTCAATAAATTTCACCGTTATGCCAATACGTCCGGTTTGAACGAAGGCGAAAAGGCAACGTTCAACAGCATCCTCGATCAGATTTACAAAAAGAATGATGACGTTGAAAAAATCAATGACATCCAGGGCGAGATCGACAAACTGAAAAGTGATCCGGGCAATCAGAACATCGTCCAGTACCTGCGCAATCAGCAATCGTACCTGGTTCGTCAGGCAAAGACCCTGCCCCGAATGTATAACGTAGACGAAGATCATATCGGAAAAGCCTGAATCGCAGCAGCGCGGCGGGCGCCTTCAAGACGCCGCCGTTTTTTCCATGTCACCCGACTCAATCCGGGCCAGAAGGACTTTCGCTTTTTGATAGGCGGGATCCTTGATCAGGGCAAGTTTGATAAATTCCCGGGCTACATCGTGTCGGCCCCATCTCCAGTAGCAAAGCCCCATGTTGTAAAACAGCATGGGGCCTTTTTCTTGTTGAGGAAGAACAAACTGGGCGCGTCGATAAAGCTCCATGGCCTCGGGAAAACGCTCTGTCTTCACCAACTCGATGCCATTGGCATTAAATCTGGCAGCCGCGCGGGCCGATGTCCGAGAGCGGGAGAGCAAATCACGACATCCAGCAAGGTCTCCGGACACAAACTTGACTTGGGCCATTCCGTTCAATGCCGCACTTGACATGGAATCACGTTCCAGTGCCAACATGTACTGATGTTCGGCCTTCAAGAGGTCATTGGCCTCCAAATGGATGTCCCCAATTTCAACGAGCAAATGGATGCTCTGGCGGTTCTGCTCCTGCTTGCGCTGAATGATCGCCAACGCTTCATCAAATCGCCCAAGGCGACGAAGGCAGCGACTCAAATTGATATGAGCCCGGTGATAATTCGGATTCACCTCACACGCCTTGCTCCATCGCGTCAGGGCATCCTGCGGCTTGTCGGCGAGAACAAAAAGACTGGCCTCCAAATCAAGAACCCTGGCCGGTGCCAACGCCCCGGCTGATTCAGGTTTGGCAATAAATCCTCGTGCGCGTTCTATCAGCGCATCGTAAGCCTTTCCGCTGAGGGCCCGCTCTGCAGAAACAGATGATGCCGTGGCAAAGTCGCTGTCATCGGCACCATGCAGGCGACGAGCCGAAGCCTTGTCCCAAAAATGCTCCATTGCCGTATCAACATGCCGAAGTAGTGAACGCCACTGCGCATCACTTCGGGACTCCGTCGACTTTTTATCGCCGAGAGCGGCGGCTGCGGCCTGCCATTGAGAAAGAAAGTCGCGAGAGGCTCGGGCTAAATCGATGTCACGATTGCGTAAAACGACAAAGCGTGTGATGCCAAGCTCACCAAAATAAAGCGCATCCTCGCGCAGGACATTTTCAGCCAGAATGACCACCCGGTCAGAAATGCCCCCGCCACCAAAAAGTTCTGACAGCTCCTCGACAATCGCTCCAGCCGGACGCAGGCGGCAGCCCCAATCCACGACAATGGGCCGGCCCGTCTCGAGTCGGCCACGGCTGTCTTTAAGGGAAACGGATGATGGCAGGCCCAAGGGCGAGAATCCGGCGCGATGCAGGTTCTGTTGTGCGAAATCCCACACCCAGTTCTGATCATCAGACAGGATCACGGCTTCGGTGAAAGATTTTCGGCTTGTCACTGACATGAAATTCCTGGTCCTCGCCCTCATGAGGGTGTCTCAAAACCGTACCTACAATCGTCCTATCGTCACGAAATAGCGCCCGAGTTAGGCAAAACTTGCCTGCACCCGCCGGCATACCTTTGAATGGATGGTAAAAAAAGGCGACTTGTCGCATGATCTTGGGAGGATGAAACCTTCACCTGAAATCATCATTATTGGTACCGGACCGGTCGGGTCGTGGATTGGCCACGAATTGCGCTTGGCTGGACATGAAATTGGGTTCGTAGACCGCGAGCAAAAGACGCGGGATCGGCGCTGGACGCTCGAGAAGGATGGAATTGTCCATGAGTGGGTGGCTCCTCTGGACCGGGGGCTCGTTCAATTTGCAAAGATTATCTTTGTGACAACCAGGGCCCACCACCTTGAAGCAGTCTGGAATGAGCATTTGATTAAATTGCGAGCGTTGCCAGAACGCACCGTGATCGTCTGCTGCAATGGTGACATCGAAGGCATCATGGACACATGGCAATCCGCACGACCAGATATGACCATCGAAATCGGAGTTGTCACGGCGGGCATCGCAGAAAAAAGCCATCACTATTTTGTGAGGGGAGACCGGGGCGGAAAACTATTTCACGGGAATATTTCAAACGCCCGGTCCTCTACCCAGAATGGGCAAAGCCAGACTTTTTCACCAGAATTCTTTTACGATCGCGAGATTCGCGAGAGGGCCAGAAGGAAATGGCTGTTCAATACGGCCGCCAATACCCTGGCCGGTGCCCTGCAACTGCCGCGCAATGACCTCATGATTCACACCCATCGCAATCGCCTGCGGGAGTTATTTGATGAAGCCTATGACCTTGCCTGCGAAAGATGGGACCGATGGCGCAAGGACGACCGGTCCAACCCGGGACATCGGGAAGTTTTGTGGCTTGAATTGTGCCAACTGATTACCGACACCGGCGCAAACGAAAACTCAATGAGCCGGGCTGTGCGCCTGGGAACTGGGACAAATGAGGCCAAATTTCTTGGCGGAGTTGCCTTTGGTCATGCGGGTTATCCGGAAATCAAACGCATGACCAAACTTCTGCTCAAGGACGGACCATCTTTTCTGGCCTGACGTGCTTGTCAAACTCCTCAGCAGAAATCACGCCCAAGGCCATGGCAGCCTGGCGCAAGGTAGTCCCCTCATGATGGGCCTTTTTTGCAACCTTTGCTGCATTGTCATAGCCGATGACTTGATTCAATGCCGTGACCAGCATGAGTGAATCATTCAAGTGACGTTCGATCACTTTTTTATTTGGTTCGATTCCCACCGCACAGTTGTCATTGAAGCTGTGCAATGCATCACTCAACAACTTGCACGACTCCAACACGTTATGGATCATCACTGGCTTGAAAACGTTGAGTTCAAAATGACCGTTGGCGCCAGCAATTCCTACGGCAACGTCATTTCCCATGACCTGAGCCGCCACCATCGTCAGGGCCTCAGACTGGGTCGGATTAACCTTCCCCGGCATGATGGAACTACCCGGCTCGTTTTCCGGTATCGTAATTTCGCCGATACCACAGCGGGGACCACTCGCCAAAAGACGCACATCATTCGCAATTTTCATGCAGGCCGTTGCAAGAAGGCGCATCGCACCACTGGCTGAAACCATGGCATCATGGGCAGCAAGGGCCATGAACTTGTTGGGTGCCGTTCTGAAAGGCAATCCCGTCAATTGCGCAATCTTGGCTGCGACATTTTTTGCGTAGTCAGGATGCGTGTTGAGTCCCGTGCCAACAGCACTGCCACCGAGCGCAAGGTCCATCAAGCCGTCAAGGGCTTCGTGAATACGTTTTTCCGAAAAATCCAATTGCGCGACATAACCTGAAATTTCCTGACCGAGGGTGAGCGGCGTGGCATCCATGAGATGGGTGCGTCCAATCTTTACGATTGGATCAAAAGCTTTTGCTTTTCCGTCAAGCGTCGACCGCAAAGCATGAATCGCAGGAATCAAGTCATTCTTGATCGCCTCGGCGGCAGCGACATGCATCACCGTTGGAAAACAATCGTTGGAGGACTGGGACTTGTTTACATCGTCATTCGGGTGGATCGGCTTTTTACTGCCCATTTCCCCGCCAGCCATTTCAATCGCACGATTGGAAATCACTTCATTGGCATTCATGTTGCTCTGCGTGCCACTTCCCGTCTGCCAGACGACGAGGGGAAAATGCGCATCCATCTTGCCAGCGATAACCTCATCACAGGCCTTGACGATCAGTGCGCATTTTTCAGCATCAAGTTTTCCGAGTTCCTTGTTGGTCAGTGCTGCAGCTTTTTTCACAAGACCAAACGCCCGGATCATTACAGGAGAAAACCGGTGTCCACCAATTTTGAAGTTCTGCAGGGAGCGTTGCGTCTGGGCCCCCCAGTATTTATCGGCTTCGACGTCAATCGGCCCAAAACTATCAGTTTCGGTGCGGAATTTTGCTGAATTTGTCATTTTTAACTTTCCTCCTGCTGCCTTGAAGCGAGCTTCATGTGAACGGTAAAGGCACTGCCTGCACCAACCTTGCTCTCTACGGTAACTTGCCCGCCCAATCCGGCAACCAAGTGTTTCACGATCGAAAGGCCCAGACCAGTCCCACCCATTTCGCGGGATCTGGCCACATCGACACGGTAGAATCTCTCGAAAATACGATCAAGGTGCTTCTCGGGAATTCCGATCCCCGAATCCCGCACCACGATTTCACACTCAGACCCAGTCGATTTGTGGCCATCAATCCAGACTTGGCCTGATTTCGGAGTGTACTTGATTGCGTTGCTGACCAGATTGTCCAAAATCTGCCGCATCGCCTCCCGTTCACCGGCAACCACCAATGGTTCATCCGACAATTTTACTGACATGGTAATGCCTTTGGCGGCTGCCTCGTCCTCGTGGGCAGATGCCACCGCCTGGACGATGCTGCGCCAATCGATCCTCACAGATGCTGCATCCCCCAAGTCGACATCTTCGTGGCTTTCGATGCGGGCCAGGCTCAAAATATCCTGAACAAGATTGGAGAGACGTCCCACGTTGCGGTCGATCTTTTCAAGGAAACGCACATTGGTGACCGGATCTTCCATGGCGCCGCCAAGCAGCGCCTCGACATAGCCCTTGATCGCGGTCAGTGGCGTCTTCAGCTCATGGGAAACATTTGCCACGAAGTCGCGGCGGACACGTTCAAGGCGGCGGACATTGGTGATGTCATGAAGGACAATAACGACACCATCGGCAGCAGACTGGCCGCCTGATTCTGAATTGGCAAAGGGGAGTGCCTTGGTGGCAATGAAAATCTGGTTTTCACGAGGCCCCATGCGAACTTCGCGCGTCACCAGTCCAGAGGTCTGCCGGGCATCATTGATTAAATCCGCAAGCAGGTTGACGGCTGGTACGTTTTTAAAATCCTCGCCGCGGCTGAGTCGCATGTCACTGTGCAAAAGGCGTGAGGCCGCCTGATTGCTGAAAAGGATCCGGCCCGCATTGTCGATTGCGATGATCCCTTCGACCATTGCGGACAGGATGGATCGCAGTTGTGCACGATCACGGGACATGAGGGCGATGCGACTGCTGACCTCCTCGCCCAGGACGTTGAGTGCCTCGCCGATGCTGCTCAACTCGACGACATCGATTGGCGCAACTCGTTCCTCGTAACGCCCGCGCCGCATTGCCGTGGCGACGCGAATCAGGTCGGCCAGGGGTTGCGCCAGGCGTTTCGCAAGAATAAAACCCAGGACGAGCGCCAGCCCAAGTCCTGCCACCGCAATCCGGATCATCTCCGCGATGATTGCCTCGCTGGCCCCGGCGCGAATCGCTGAAAAAACTTGCAGCATCGTCGTCGTCAGCGTCAAACCCACCACCACAGCCCCAAAGGCAAGATAGACCCTGACGACCAGGCGTGACTTCAGGCTTCCAAGCATTTGTAGCCTACCCCGCGAACCGTCTGAATGAATTCGGCATCGTCACCGAATTTTTTGCGAATGGCGCGGATATGCACATCGACGTTGCGATCGATCACATAGACGTCAGATCCAGAAATTTGTTCCAAAATCTGGTCGCGGGAAAAGACCCGCCCTGGCCGGCTCATCAGCAACGCCAGAAGTTTGAATTCAGCCAGCGTCAGCTGCACCGCGACGTCGCGGACTTTGACCGTATGCCGCGTTGGATCGATTGCAACCTGCCCCAGAGTAACCATTCCGGGATCTTGGGCTTGCACAGGTTTTGTTAATGTTGCCGCAGGGCCGTCAGCGTCACGATCGTTGACCCGACGCAAAACTGCACGGATGCGCGCCACCAGTTCTTTCGGGCTGAATGGCTTCGTCAGGTAATCGTCAGCGCCGACTTCAAGACCGACCACCACGTCACTTTCCTCACTGCGGGCGGTCAGCATCACGATTGGCATGCGCCGCGTAGCCTGATTTTCCCGGAGCTTGCGGCACAGGGTCAACCCGTCCATTCCGGGCAACATGATGTCCAAAACAGCCAACGTAAAGGCCTTGTTGCCTGCAAGTTCAAGGGCCTCCATCCCGTTATTGACGCAGGTCACTTGAAAGCCTTCCCGCTCCAAAACGTACTGGAGAAGCTCGCAAATGTCGGTTTCGTCCTCGACCACCAGGATGTGTTGTTTGGTGCTCTGAATCTGTGTCATGGGATCATCCTGTTTTGTTAAGAGCTTGTTAAGCCCGTACCCCTGCCCGCTTTGATTTGATACAACTCTAACGAATTTGAGTGAAAATTGAGCAGTGGAGTTGCCGTGCAAAAGATCAATTTCCTGAACGGTTCCATCCGGTTTCTGACAGCAGCCATCATGATGTCTGCCACAGTAGCCAAAAGTGACATCCTGATCAACGGCGCTGGTGCGACATTTCCTCAACCACTCTACTCACGGTGGTTCAGCGACTACCGGAAAGTCGACAAGTCCATCGCCATCAACTACCAGGGAGTCGGCAGCAGCGGTGGAATCCGCCAGCTTTTGACGGGAACCGTTGATTTTGGTGCTTCAGACGAGCCAATGAATGTGGAAGAAGCCGCCAAGGCCAAATCCCTGATCCACCACATTCCGACTGCAATGGGCGCCGTCGCCGTGAGCTACAACTTACCCGGCAACCCGGCTTTGAAGCTCACCCCGGATGTCGTGACTGATCTTTTCATGGGCATCATAACCAAGTGGACTGATCCGCGGATCGGCGCCAGCAACCCGGGAGTTAAATTCCCGAATCTTCCCGTCACCATCGCCTACCGTTCCGACGGGAGTGGCACGACCGCCATCATGACGGAATACCTGTCCGCCGTAAGTGCCACATGGAAGGCCAAGCCGGGGCAGGGCAAATCGGTCAAATGGCCGGTTGGAATCGGCGGCAAGGGCAATGCCGGAGTTGCAGGCATGATCAAGCAAAACCCAGGGACACTCGGCTACATCGAGCTTGTTTACGCCGCGTCCAACAACTTGCCTGTCGCTGCCATCAAAAATGCGGCCGGCCAATTCGTTAATCCATCAATTGCGACGGTTACTTCTGCTGCAAAAGCCAAAATCAAGGAAATCATCGCAGCGGACTTCAAACTTAGCCTGGTCAATTCACCGGGAAAAGATGCCTATCCAGTTTCCTCCATGACGTGGCTTTTGGTTCCGGAATCCATGGCGGCCGCAAAATCCGTACCTTTTTCAAGCTTTTTGAAATGGGCGATGGGAGATGCCGCACAAAAGACGGCAGAATCCCTGCATTATGCCGCGCTTCCAAAAGAGGTCCGCACGGCAGCACTTGAACGAATTGGAAAAATCAAATTCAAGTGAGCATTAGCGAGTATTCATGAGATCTGATCGTGTGTTCAATTTAATACTTCGCAGTTTGGCCGTTGCGATCATCGCCGGTTTTCTGGGGTTGACCTGGTTTCTTTGGAAATCTGCACTGCCAACATTAAAGGTTGCGGGCGCAGGATTCGTCTGGAGTCAGGCGTGGGATCCTGTGGCCAATGAGTTTGGTGCGTTGCCCTTCTTGTGGGGCACTGTGGTTTCATCGCTCCTTGCCCTTTGCTTTAGTGCACCCGTGAGTATTGGCGCCGCCCTTTTTTTGACCGACATCGCATCCAAAAAAATCCGTTCCCCGATCGCATTTTTGATTGAGATGCTGGCAGCGATCCCAAGTGTGGTTTACGGCATCTGGGGGATTTTTGTCCTGGCGCCATTCGTGCGCGAATACATACACCCTATGTTGAATGGCCATCTTGGGTTTTTGCCATTCTTCGTAGGTCCACCCTTTGGCCTTGGAATGCTGACCGCCGCAATGGTTCTTGCGGTGATGATCACCCCAACGATCACATCGGTGTGCCGTGAAGTGTTTCGTTCAGTGCCCGATCCGTTGCGAGAGGCCGCCATCGGCTTGGGCGCGACGCGATGGGAAACGATCCGTCTGGCGGTTCTCAAAACCAGCATCAGCGGTATATTTGCGGCGATGATCCTTGGCCTTGGACGTGCGTTGGGTGAAACCATGGCCGTCACCATGGTCATTGGCAATCGGCCCGAAATTTCCCTGTCACTTTTTAAACCCGCCGCCACCATGGCGAGTGTCATTGCCAATGAATATGCAGAAGCCCAGGGCGACAGTCACATGAGCGCCCTGGCTGCCATCGGGCTGGTCCTTCTGCTCGTCAGTTCCATCGTGAACATTGCAGCCCGCTGGATCATCAAACGCACGGAGTCAAAGACCCATGTCTGACACGCTGCGCTTGCCCCGCATCCAGCGCCGCCGGCACTTCAAGTCGATGGTGGCCAACGGCATCATCATGATTTTTGCAGGAATGGCGATTCTGCCTTTGATCATGGTTTTTTCGTACATCACGAGTTCAGGTCTACCATCACTGAACCTGGACTTTTTCGTGAAACTACCAGCCCCTGCCGGCGAAACCGGAGGCGGAATGGCCAACGCCATTGCCGGCAGCGTTCTGATGGTGGTCATGTCGGGCGTGATGGCGATACCGCCGGGCCTTCTTTGCGGGCTTTATATTGCTGAATTTCCCCGTCAAAAATTAGCAGGTGCCCTGCGCTTCGTGATCGACCTGATGACTGGTGTTCCGTCCATCGTGATCGGTCTTTTTGCCTATGCAACCCTGGTCGTGCCTTTGGGCGGGTTCAACGCCTTTGCAGGAAGTGCGGCTCTGGCGATCATCATGCTGCCTGTTGTCAGCCGGACCACCGAAGAAATCCTTCGCCTTATTCCGTCCCAATTGCGAGAAGCCGGTCTGGCACTTGGCCTGCCGCGTTGGAAAGTCCTGCTGCGCCTGATCATGCGTGCGGGGCGAAGCGCCATTGCGACAGGTGTTTTCTTGGCCATTGCGCGCGCATCGGGGGAGACCGCGCCGCTCCTGTTCACTTCATTCAACAATCAATATTGGTCCAGCAGTCTGAGCGAACCGGTCGCCTCACTGCCAGTGCAAATTTATACCTACGCCATTAGCCCCTACGAAGAGTGGCACCGCCTGGCTTGGGCAGGGTCACTGGTTTTAGTCAGTGTGGTTTTTACGATCAACCTGATGTCACGCGTTCTGCTAAAACGCAGCAGCAATTGAGGAACCAAGAAAGTGCAGAATTTGGAAACATCAATCATTGCCGCCGAAGGTATCTCCGCCTGGTACGGTAACCACCGCGCCGTAGAAAACATAAACCTCGACGTAAAATCGGGTGATGTGCTGGCTCTGATCGGACCGTCTGGATGCGGAAAATCGACCTTTCTTCGTTGCCTCAACCGGATGCATGAAGAAATTGATAATACCCGCGTCGAGGGGCGCGTCCTTTACAAGGGCGAGGATATTTACGGCGAAGATGTGGATCCGGTGGCGGTGCGTTCTTGCATCGGCATGGTTTTTCAAAAACCAAATCCTTTTCCAACGATGACCGTGGCCGAGAACGTGGCTGCTGGACTGCGCCTGCGCGGGGGTTTTTCGCGTTCCGAAATTGACGGCATGGTCGAAGCTGCCCTTCGCAAGGCCGCCCTTTGGGACGAGGTTAAAAACAAACTGCGCGCCCCCGGAACGAGTTTATCCGGCGGCCAGCAACAACGCCTGTGCATCGCCAGGGCATTGGCAGTGCAACCAGAAGTATTGCTGATGGATGAACCTACAAGCGCCTTGGATCCGATCTCAACGGGGCGGATTGAGGAGTTGATGACGGAACTCAAAAAGTCAGTCACGATCGTCATCGTCACGCATAACATGCAGCAAGCAGCCCGGATTTCCGACCAGACCGCATTTTTTTTAATGGGTAAAATGGTTGAACATGGTGACACGGAACAGATTTTCAACGCGCCGGCCCGGGAAGAGACGGAAAACTACATCAGTGGCAGGTTTGGTTGATGCGCCAGATTTGACCGAATTGTCTGTAAACTGCTCCCCACCTAAAGGAGGCAGTTTAAATAGTCTTGGAGTGCCTTGACCGAGAGGAATTGGCGACTACGGACAAGCTCTAAGGCATCAACCGCGGCCCGGGTCGCCGCCATAGTGGTATAAGTCGGCACTCGCATTTCGTTGGCCACCAAGCGAATCGACTTCGAGTCCATGGCCGGTCGCCACCCTTCGGGAGTATTGATCACCAGGTCGATCTGCCTGCTGCGCAAAGCATCAACGATATGTGGCGATCCTTCACGCACCTTGTTGATGCGCTCGACGTCTACCCCTGATGCACGCAGGAAGTTCGCCGTTCCTTCCGTTGCGATCAACTTAAACCGCAGTTGCTGAAGTTGCCTCGCAACTTCCAGCAATTGATCCTTGTCCCCGTCCTTCACGCTCAAGAAGACAGTTCCACCAGCAGGAAGGATAATATTCGACGCAAACTGACTCCTCAAGAAAGCACCGCCGAAGCTTTGGTGAATGCCCATCACTTCGCCCGTGGATTTCATTTCCGGCCCAAGGATCGTGTCGACGCCAGCAAACTTCGAAAATGGAAAAACCGAAGCTTTAACGGCGACATATCCGTCTGGCACGACTTCCTTCGCTCCGGTGGCGGCGAGTGTGGTGCCGGCCATGACCCGGCTGGCCACTTTGGCCCATGGAACGCCGGTTGCCTTGCTGACAAATGGCACCGTGCGTGACGCGCGCGGATTCACTTCCAGGATGTAGACCTGGCCTGACTTTGGCACGGCGAACTGGATGTTCATGAGCCCGACAACCTGCAACTCCCGCGCCAGCATGATCGCCTGGCGTCGCATTTCCTGAACGACATCTGAATTCAAAGTCTGTGGTGGCAGGCAACAGGAACTGTCACCAGAGTGAATTCCCGCCGGCTCAATGTGCTCCATTACTCCGGCGATCAGGACATCGCGACCATCACTGACCGTGTCCACATCGACCTCGATCGCGTCTTCCAGGAAACGGTCAAGGAGAACCGGCCTGTCATGGGAGACTTCAACGCCTTCCCGCATATAGGTCCGGACTTCTTCCTCAGAATACAAGATTCGCATCGCACGTCCGCCGAGAACAAAAGACGGCCGGATCATCAGCGGAAAACCGATCTTCCTGGACGCTTCAACCGCCTCTTCCGTGGAACGGGCAGTGGCGAATGGCGGCTGCGTCAATTTCAGTTTTGATACCAACTGTGAAAAACGCTCGCGATCCTCGGCAATATCAATCGAGTCAACCGAAGTTCCAATGATCGGCACGCCAAGCTCTGCAAGTTCCGCAGAGATTTTCAGTGGCGTCTGGCCCCCCATTTGCACGATAACGCCTTCGGGCCTTTCGTGCTCGACGATCGCAATGACGGATTCCACAGTCAGCGGCTCAAAGTACAACCGGTCACTCGTATCGTAATCAGTCGACACGGTCTCGGGATTGCAGTTGATCATGATCGTTTCGAATCCATCAGCCTGCAGCGCCATCGAGGCATGAACGCAGCAATAATCAAACTCGATCCCCTGACCGATTCTATTTGGACCTGCGCCGAGGATGACGATCTTGCGTCTTTCGGTCGGCCTGGATTCCGATTCCGCATCGTAGGTTGAGTACATGTACGGCGTATGCGCCGCAAACTCCGCGGCGCATGTATCGACCGATTTGAACGAAGGCCTGATCCCAAGGTGGTGCCGGCGTGCGCGGACTTCGCCCTCGGACCTACCAGTCAGAGCGGCGATGCGCCTATCCATGAAACCTTGGCGCTTCAAGTCGAGGAAGTGATCGGCATCCAGCGATTCAAGCGCCAACTTCTTCAGACGCTCTTCTTCATCCACGATCTCTTTGATTTGTTCAAGGAACCATGGATCGATCCGGCTTGCCTTGTGCACTTCGTGCACCGGGAACCCAAGGCGCAATGCTTCTCCCGTCTGCCAAAGGCGCTGCGGAGTGGGACGCGCGCAGGCATCAAGGATTTCGGTGGTGCCCATGCCCTGAACATGTTTGGCGCCATCGAATCCAAAGGAACCAAGTTCCATCGAGGCGATGGCCTTTTGCAGCGCCTCCTTGAACGTTCGGCCAAACGACAAGACTTCGCCCACTGATTTCATTTGGGTGCCCAGGGTCGTATCGGCGAGAGGGAACTTCTCGAAATTGAAGCGCGGGATTTTCACCACTACGTAATCAATAGAAGGCTCAAAGCAAGCTGGAGTTTCCATCGTGATGTCGTTACGGATTTCATCGAGTGTATATCCAACCGCGAGTTTAGCCGCGATCTTGGCAATCGGAAATCCAGTCGCTTTCGACGCCAGCGCAGAACTTCGCGACACGCGTGGATTCATCTCGATCACGATGATCCGGCCAGTCTCTGGATTTATCGCGAATTGGACGTTCGACCCACCGGTATCCACGCCGATGCGCCGGACGATCCTGATCGCGGCATCGCGCAAGCGCTGGTACTCCTTGTCGGTCAACGTCTGGATCGGGGCCACCGTGATGGAGTCACCGGTATGGACGCCCATAGGATCCAAATTTTCAATGCCGCAGACAATGACCACGTTGTCCTTGTGGTCGCGCATCACTTCGAGTTCGATCTCTTTCCATCCGAGTAACGATTCCTCGATCAACACTTCGCGGTTTGGACTCGCCGCCAGTGCAATGGCAACTTTCGGCAACAGTTCGTCCGGCGTGGTCACGATCCCACCGCCCGTCCCGCCAAGGGTTCTCGATGGACGAAGGATCATTGGGTAACCCAAACTCCTCGCTGCCTCTTCTGCCCCTTCGATCGAAGTGACAATCACGGAACGGGCCGACTCAAGCCCGATTTCGTCCATCGCCCTTCTGAACAGCTCGCGGTCCTCGGCGGTCTTGATGGCCTCGATATTGGCACCGATCAACTGGCAGCCGTAGCGTTCAAAAACTCCAATTTCAGCAAGATCGAGGGCAACATTCAGAGCCGTCTGGCCGCCCATCGTCGGCAACACCGCGTCGGGGCGCTCAATCCGAATGATCTCTTCGATGAAGTCCGCCGTGATCGGCTCGATGTACGTCCGGTCTGCCAGATCCGGATCGGTCATGATCGTGGCGGGGTTCGAGTTGACGAGGATGACCTTGAAACCCTCTTGCTTGAGCGCCTTGATCGCCTGCGTGCCGGAGTAATCAAACTCACACGCCTGCCCAATCACAATCGGTCCTGAACCAATTAAAAGGATGGACTTGATGTCATTTCTTTTCGGCATGCCAAAAACCTGCCTCTCTTTATCTAGCGGCCATCACCAATCGATAAAAGCGATCAAAAAGGTATCGTGAGTCATGTGGTCCGGGCGATGCCTCGGGGTGGTGTTGAACCGAGAAAGCCCGCAACGCCTCTGAAGCAATTCCCTCGACCGTCAAGTCGTTCAAGTTGAAATGAGAGATAGTCGCGCTTTTATCGGGGAGTTTTTCCATGGAAGCCCGGTCGACCGCAAATCCGTGATTCTGTACCGTGATCTCCACCTTGCCGGTCGATTGATCACTGACTGGATGATTTCCACCACGGTGCCCGAATTTCAACTTGTACGTCTTTCCACCGAGGGCTTGCGCCAGAATTTGATGACCCAGACAGATACCAAAAACAGGGACCTTGCCCAGGATCTCGCGCACTGGTGTAACAACATAATCGAGCGTTGCCGGGTCCCCGGGTCCGTTTGACAAAAAAACACCGTCAGGACCAAGCGCCATGATGTCTGCCGCGATTGTGCCCGCCGGCACCACCGTTACGCGAAAGCCAACATCGACAAGAAGTCTGAGTATGGTTGTCTTGATGCCGCAATCGACCGCGACCACATGGGGCCTGGAGGTCGAAGCTGGCGCTGACTGCGACGTGGATTTTTCAGGCGAGAGGCGGCGTCGATTGCCGTGCTCCAGACTCCATGGCAAGTAATCCCACGTGTACGGCTCCTTGCAGGTGACGTGCTTCACGTAATCTTTGCCCTCCATGGAACCCGCGGCCCGCGCCTGGTCCACAAGGTCATCCGGATCAACCCTGACGCCGCCAGCCATCATCGCCATCTGAGCGCCGCGCGTGCGGAGGATCGTCACCAGTTCCCTGGTGTCAATCCCCTCAATACCCATCACTCCGTGCTGCGCGAGATATTCCGGCAGAGCGATCGTTGCGCGGAAGTTCGATGGAGACTTGTGCGCCGCGCGGACAACCAGACCTTCCGCGTGGACCCGGGAGGACTCCTCGTCCTCCTCGTTGCATCCGACATTTCCGATGTGCGGATAAGTAAAGGTCATGATCTGGCCGGCGTAACTCGGGTCGGTCAGGATCTCCTGATATCCGTACATCGAGGTGTTGAACACCAACTCGCCGCTAACTGGATCGTCTGCGCCCCGCAGAGCACCGAAACACCGGCCCTTGAAGACGGTGCCGTCGGAGAGGGCCAGATAACCAACTTCTCCGGTGGCTTGTCGCGCTGGATCGCGTTTGCTCTTCATTGGCCTGACCCTTAAATTTTTTTATTTCAACTTCAAAAAATTCAACTTCCAGAATTACTTGAGCAAATCCGCGACTAGTCCGCCGTCCGCGACCACCTGTTTTCCACCGACGAAAACGTGTTGTGTGGCTCCAACCAGCTTGCGACCGAGGAACGGGCTGTTCTTTGACTTCGATCGAATTGACTCCTCCGAGAAGAGCCACTCGCGCCGCGGATCCAGCACCACCACATCGGCCGCGCTTCCAGGCCTGAGCGTCCCATAAGGAAGTCCAAAAGCCCGTGCCGGGCCAGAACACAAAAGGTCAACCATGCGCGTTCGCGAGATCGCGCCGGCAAGACACATCTCCACCGCCAGCGGCAAACTTGTTTGCAATCCGAGGATTCCAACAGTCGCCCTCGAAAACTCAACCTGTTTGCTGTCGCGGTCGTGCGGCGCGTGGTCACTGGCAATGGCGTCAATAGTGCCGTCGGCAAGGCCCGCAAACAACCCCTTGACGTCCTCGCTTGCTTTCAAAGGCGGCATCATCTTGCAGTTGGTGTCGTATCCGACAACCGATTCCTCGTTCAAGAGCAGGTGATGCGGGGCGACTTCGCACGTGATTTCGATTCCGTCGTTCTTTGCGCGGCGAATCAAATCAACGCCACGCGCAGTTGAAACATGGCAGATGTGAACTTTACCCTTGGTAAATCGCGCGAGCTCGATGTCGCGCGCAATCATCACATCCTCGGCGACTCCAGGAAACCCCTTGAGCCCCATACGCAGCGACAAAGGCGACTCATTCATACACCCGCCGCAACTCAAATTGCGATCTTCCTCGTGGCAGGCGATTGGCAGCCCGAGCATAAGGCACCATTCGAGAGCGCGCCGCATCAAACCGGCGTCTGCAACCGGATCGCCGTCGTCGGAAAACGCGACGCAACCGGCCTTTGCTAGTTCGGAGTAGGGGGCAAGGTTCTTGCCCTTGCGCTCCATCGAAACCGCGCCAATCGGCAGGACACGCGCCGCGCCGGCAGCCCGGGCCTTTTCAAGGATGTAACGGGTGATCTCAGCCGAATCGTTCGCCGGTTTCGTATTGGGCATGCAACAGATCGCGGTGTAGCCACCCAAAACTGCGGCTTCCGCCCCAGTCTGTACGGTCTCTTTCCACTCTTCGCCAGGCTCGCGCAAGTGGACGTGAAGGTCTACGCATCCCGGCATCACCCATTTTCCAGAAGCATCAACGCGCCGGACATCCCCGGCAGAGCGGAAGGCACCCGGCGCCTCAATCGCTTCGACAAGGCCGTGTCGAACAAGGACGTCGAAATTGCCATCAAGCCCTGTCGCCGCATCGATAACGTGTCCGCCCTCAATCACTACTGGCTGCAACTCTCTTACCTCCCCAACGACATCGTTCGTGATTCCACCGACCCGGCGAGAATGGACAGGACCGCCATCCGAACGGCCACTCCGTTGTTCACCTGCCGCAGAACAAGCGATCTTGGCCCGTCTGCAACTTCACCCGAAATCTCGGTCCCGCGATTCAGTGGACCGGGGTGCAACACGACGCTTCTTGGCGCGTGACGCATCAGCAGCCGCTCTGACAAGCAGTATTCTTTGCTGTATTCATCCAGATTGGGGACGAAATTCTGATCTTGCCTCTCAAGTTGCATCCGCAAGCACACAACAACGTCCAGGTCCTGCAGTCCCTCGGCCAGATTGTGGACGACCGAGACATCATCACTCCCAAATACCTTGATGAAATCAGCGGGCACCAGAGTCGGGGGGCCGATCAAACGAATCTTGTTGCCAAGGGCCAGATGAGCCCAGACGTTACTCCGGGCCACGCGTGAGTGGCGAACGTCGCCGACAAAGCCGACACGCAGCCCCTCCAGGCCGCGTCCCTCTGCAGCAAAGTGCTGCCGGATGGTTAATAGATCTAGCAGCGCCTGGGTCGGATGCTCGTGCGCCCCGTCGCCAGCGTTGACGACCGCAGTCCTGGTCAAGTGCTTCGCCACAAAATGCGGGGCACCGCTCTCTGAATGGCGAATCACGAGGACGTCGGGATTCATCGACTCGATGGTACGTACGGTGTCGAGAAGGGTTTCACCCTTCTGCATGGAACTTGAACTGGCATTGACGTTGACCGTATCCGCCGAGAGTCTTTTGCCGGCGATGTCGAAACTAGCGAGGGTGCGGGTGCTGGGCTCGAAGAAGATGTTGACGACTGTCTTGCCGCGAAGGTCCGGGACTTTTTTGTTGTCGCGTTCTGAAACTTCCACAAAAGCCTGAGCAACGTCGAGGTACCGAAAGATATCGACTTTGGAAAGCCCGGTCATGCCTAGCAAGTGGTCGGTCATCGAATAAGGAGTAAACCTCTTTCGCTGGAGTTTGGCAAGAGCAGCCAGGCCTTTTTGGATTGACACCAAATGGCCCGAAGGTGCACAACAAAAACGCACTGCATTTTTTCATCAAAACTAGCTGAGAAACGCTGTGGCTGACGGACCAAGATGGGGAATCATCGGTGACGGGCAACTCGCCCGCATGTTGGCCATCGAAGCCTGTGCGATGGGCATTCGCCCCGTCGTGCTGACTTCAGATCCGGACAGCCCCGCAGCACAGGTGTCGCCACTTCAAGTTCCCGGCAAACTCAACAACTGTGATGACCTGCGCACGCTCCTGAATCAAGTAGACGGCGCCGTGATCGAGAGCGAGTTCATCGACTGCGATGCCCTTGAAGCGACTGGCCTCGCGCACAAGGTTTTCCCTGCCATCACGGCCATCAAGGTCCTTCAAAACAAACTCCAACAAAAGAAACTTTTGCGGACGATCGGGTTGTTGACGGCCGATTTTTACGAAGCACCAAAGGATTCTGATTCTGATGCGCTGCGCGACTGGTTCCGCACGATCTCAGATAACGGAACGAAGCCCATCGTTTTGAAATTCGCTACCCTGGGCTACGACGGCAAAGGGGTTCTGGTGTTGGATGGCCAAGGATCCTCAGACCTTGCGCGCGCTGCGAACTTTATCGATCTCGCACAACAACGCGGCATTCGGGTGTTTGCCGAAGATAAAATCCCGTTCGAGAAAGAACTGGCCATGATTGCTGTCCGTGGCCGGGACGGTAGTGTGAAAACGTGGCCTCTGGTGATTTCCGAGCAGCGTCAAGGCATCTGCGAAAAGGTCATGGGGCCTGCCACGCGCCTTGGCGTTCGTTCCAACTATGAGAACCAGGCGCGCGCGGCCTGCGAGAGCATTGGTGCGCAGATAAAAATCACTGGTGTGTACGCCCTGGAATTTTTTCTGACGGGAGACGGACATCTCTTCGTAAACGAGATCGCCCCGCGCGTTCATAACAGCGGCCATTACACACAAGACGCCGGATGCGCATCACAGTTTCAAAACCACTGGCGCGCAGTGTTGAGCTTGCCTCTCGGCAATACGACAACGGGCCCCGGTTTTTTTGCAATGCAAAACCTCCTGGGTCCGCCTGGATCGCCAACCTCTGAGAGCGTCCCGCCATCGGGTTCACAGCCAGCAATCACCATCCATTGGTACGGCAAGAAAACCAGTTCGCCGGGGCGAAAACTCGGCCACGTCAATGGCTACACTCCTGATTTTCAGGCGAGGGATGAAGTCCTGTCGGCCCTTCAGGAGACCCGAAGGAAGTGGCAGGAAGATCAGATGCACCAGAACAAAGCCTTGATGGCACAGAGGGGTAACGATCGTGACAACAACTGACGACAAGGGCATCAGAAAGGTCGCACAGGAAGACGAGCGGTCGCCACCGGTTGTCGGGATCGTAATGGGGAGCGAAACCGACCTGGCGTGGATGCAGCAATCGGCAGACGCCCTGAAAAAATTTGGCGTCGCCTATGAGATGCGGGTCATCTCCGCGCACAGGACGCCTGGTCTCGTCTCCGAATACGGCGCTTCCGCTCGGTCGCGCGGCATTCAGGTGATCATTGCCGGGGCCGGAGGCGCCGCGCATCTTCCAGGGATGATCGCAGCTCAAACCATCGTTCCCGTGATTGGAGTTCCATGTCCCGTTGGTTCCATGCGAGGTGAAGACGCGCTCTGGTCCATCGTTCAAATGCCAAAGGGAGTTCCTGTCGCGACGGTGGCAATCGGTGGCGGTTGGAATGCCGGGGTTCTGGCCGCGCAAATCATGGCCACCAGTCATTCAGAAAATTCGATGGTCATCGCGGACAAACTCGGCGCCTATAAGTCCGAAATGACCTCTGCCGTCGCCCGCATGAACGACAATCTTTGATAAACTGCCGAACTTGGCTGCGCCTGCGCATCGCCGGCAGCTTCGGTTGATGCGCCAGATTTAACCTAATTGCCTGTCAATTGCCTGGACGCCGCATAGCTATTCAACATGTAATCCTGCCTAAATTGTATGCAACCCATCGAAAGCATTAACTTAATCGAGTAGCAACCCCACGGAATTATTGAACTATCACATTTTCTTATGGAATGGCCCCCTCTGGCATCCGGTTTGCACTAATGCAGACACAGGTAGAGATCAAAAAGGGGGATTTATGAAACTCGTTAAGGTTTTAGCCATTGCGGGTACCATCGCAGGGCTCACGATTAACTCAGGGACAGCGTTTGCCAAGCGCGATCGGCGCGAGGGGTTCAATTTTGGATCCAGTGTCCGCATCGTCACCAACAATGACCGGACTTACGGCGACCAAACAAGCGGTGTCGACGGCACGACCAAGTCCAGCTCCCAGAGCTACAATCCGTTCGTCGCCTATTCCAATGGGCTGCTGAACCTGGGCCTTACGGCTCACGTTGAGTCCGCGGACACAGCGACGACCGAACAGCAGAAAGCCACCGGCCAGATTGTGGACCGTAAATCGAGCACCGACGTCAAGGGGACGAGCGTTTTTGGACGCTTCCTGTTCGGTAAGGTCATGTTCTTTGAACTCGGCCTTGGCATCTACAAGCAAAAAGTCACGGTGAATAACCAATACACAAACATGTCCGGCAGCGGGTCATTTAGTGGAAACAGCGACTCGTACACCCTGGACAGCGCAGGCCCTGGCTACCACATGGGTGCAGGTCTGGAACTACCGATCGCCGACGGCTTCTACTTTACCACCAGCTACCTCGTGCGGATTTTCCAGCTGCGTGATATCTCTGACGGCTCACTTGGCGCAAAGCGCGCTTACGAGCAGAAGCGTGAACTGACCTTCGGCTTGGAGCATTATCTGAACTAAGAGTGGCAAACCGCCACACAGGAAAAGTACCCCCTCTACCATGAACCTGTACGATCAAGTTTGTCAGCAAGTTGGCCAGACCCAGATTGAGAAAATAGTCCGCTCGTTTTACGAGCGGGCTTTTTTTGATGGGATCATTGGCCATTTCTTTTTCGGGCTGGACCACGAAAGCCTCATCGCCAAACAAACCGCCTTTACCATCGCTCTCCTCGGAGGTCCCTCTGACTACAAGGGAAAGCCCCTTGTGGCGGTTCACAAGTCCCTCGGGATCAACAATGCCCACTTTGGGCGTCGCCAGGTGATCATGGGTGAGGTTCTCAGCCAGCATAAAGTTCCGCCTGAACTCGCTGCCGCCTGGCTGGAACTTGAAGAACGCCTGCGTCCACTGATCACGGGCGCGCCCCAGTGAGGGCATGGCTTGTTGCCGAAGGCGGAATTCTCATCACCGCAACAGGCTCAGCCTCATCCCAGCTTCCCTGGACCTCGGCCGTTACCCGCCTCATCGCCGGCGTCAATGCCACTTTTGGAGAAGAACGTTATCGCTATCTGAGGCGTCGGATTTTTTGCGACGGTGAAATCTCAACCTGGGACCGCAACCTCGTCAAAGTATGCGCAAAACGAATCACCCAGTGTGACAATTCTACAGAAGATTACGCGGCCCTGGTCACCTCCGCCACGCGAGTGGTCGACGTCGGCCTGGATCTGCTCGCCGACGAAGATTCCGAACGTTGCAGCCAAGCCATCGGCTCCCTCTCCCCCATGACTCCAAGGGATGCCATGATTCTGACGGCACAACTCGCTTCGAGTGAGCAGCAGAAATTCTCAGGAGCTAAAATGCATCAGGCACCACGCAGCGTTGCCTGCATCCTGCTTGATCCCAGTGGTCAAATCCTTGGCGCGAACGTCAACACCAACGCTGGATCGCAACTACGCCATGCCGAGGTCAACCTGCTCCTGAGCCTGGCTAAACGGGGGATGACATGCATTCCAGACGGCGCCACCCTGTTTACATCGCTAAAGCCATGCCGGATGTGCGCGGCAGCGCTCGTTCCCCACGTCGAATCCAGATCGCTGCGCATCATCGCCCTCAATGATGATCCAGGGCCCCACGGCCGGCACCAGATGCTGGCCAGCTCCTTGCAAGTCGTTTCCCTTTCCTGACAGAGGGGCTAATGCATAAATTTCGTTTCGCCATTTTTTTCGTGATGATTCTTGACTGTGAAAGGGCTTTTGCCACCGACTGTTCCAGCGGATGGGAATCGTACTCCTCGGAACCATACCAACAGTTGGCGATGCCCGATACCAACGTCAAATACTGGCGCTACCGTTTTCAAGTCGATGGAAAAAAAACGATGTATCTAAAGGTCAGCGGAGAATTCCCATCAGCTCGCTATATGAATTTTGCGGTTTACGATCAGAGAACGATGAACGCGACGACGACACTTTCCGATTTCAGCATCAATCCCGACGATGGTTCTACAAACCCGTTTGCAAATCCCTACGCTAATAAATACGGACCACGCGACGGGCCTGATCAAGGCAAAGGTAAGTATCGATTCGCCCTGATCCAAAAAGGTGCTGCCGTGCCCGGATGGGCTAATGCCAACGCCATACAAGTCCCAAGCCCACGGGATCCAGAAGAAACAAGAGCCGCTGAGTTGTGGCACCGTATGTACCTGCCAGACACGATGCCAGAAGTAACGGAGGAAGGGTCCAATGCGATGCCCACCGCCAGCCTACCCAACATCCAATCGGTCGACGTGGATGGAAACAGCATGCCATGCCCTGTGGCAGTGAAAATTTCCCCGAGGCTATGGAGTGCCTTTAAAAATATGCCCCCGGCAGATCCGAGCGGAAAGATCATCTTCTACGCATCATCTACAGACGCATTTTATGCAAATCCAGACACCAAATATTTGGCGGCGGCCTTGAACTTAACCAATGGGGATGTTGCAGTCATTCGATTCAAGGCTCCCCGTGCAACAGGATCCGCCAGAAAAACTGGTGAAATCCTTCCACATTGGGACGTCCGGTACTGGTCCATTTGCATTAGCGGCATCGACACGAGAACTTCTGGCTGCATTTCTGACCGTGACGCCAAAGTAGATCCAGACGGGTTTGTAAATTTAGTCATCGGCACTGAATCCATGCGAAACACAGCAAAACAGCACCATTTTAATTTTCTAGAAAAAGGCCGTTTTCACCGGTCTTTGATCATCTACAGAAACCTGCTCCCCAAAAAAGAATTCAAGGGAAACTTCAACCTTGTTTCCTCAACGACTGACAAGAAAGCGACCATCAAAGATGCCGCTGAAAACTACATCGGCGAATATGCCCCTTTTGGCCAGATTTGTAGCCAGCGGGATTTTTTTGAAACGACCTGCGGTGTCCAGGCCAACATCCAATAAAAATTAGGCCGGGATTGGAAAACATGAAATATTTGAAAAAGCTCCTATTGGTTCTTGGTGCAACATCAAGCACAACTTCCCTGGCCTCAGAATTTTTCCCGACATTTGAGGCATCGGCATCAGCGAGCCTTGCAACTCACATGCTGCAAATCGAAATAAATGAACACCAGGTAATTTCAAAAACGGTCAAGGGATTTGATATTTCTGGCAGGCAACACACCCATGGGCCAGCCCAGGTGACGTTTTTTCCAAACAGTAAAAGTGCAGAACTTCACCTAAAATTTGATTTGGAATCAGATTCAAAAATGTTGGCCACATCTAATCTTCGCCAGGGCATTGAAGTCCAAATCGACACTTCAGCAAAGACGAGGCTGTCGACGATAAAGCCATTTCTGTTCAGTCCTGAAAAATTCACCAGCATTCACGTTCAATGCAAAGCCACAACGTCTCTGACTGTAAATTCGATCAGGGCGAGTGCCCGCGGCATGACCAGATTGGGCCGGAGTATAAAATCAAATGTGGCGATAAAAAAGGTGGCAGCTGCTTTTGAAAAATCAAAACCAGAGCAGGAAGAAATTATTTCACAAGAAACGGCAAAAAGCGCCTGCGAGAGCATCAATCGCCGTACCGATGACTTCATGGCGGACCTGCAAGCCGATTTCCAGCAGATCATATTTGACCCATTATTCGAAAAAAATAGTCTGGAAAACAACCTGCGTTTTTGGAGCAGTCCAAACCGGATATTCGCAACCGCGACAACTCAATCCTCAGGATTATCGCCAGCAATTCACGAATATCCCCCAGAATCCCATGACAGGGATCTCTCGATCCTGATGCACCAGGAAATGCTTAACCAGTTCGCAACGCTTGAACTAGGGGGCAGAACGTTTGATGAAATTGATTTCCAGGATCTATTCCGGCGGAGCGGAATTAACGTTGAAAAGTCAGAACAAACACTGGTCGCCGATGTATTGATCCTGAAATTCTGCCCGCAAAAACCAGTCGAATACGTGTTTGATTCGAATCAAATACTTGTGAGCGTCTGCGCAAGCTCACTTCGGCTTCATGGGAAAGACTTGGGAGGCGCGACCTTGTCGCTTAACTACACTTTGCATCCCACGGAAACTGGAGCCCTGATCATCGCCAGATCGCATGACATCACCGTAAATTTGGACGAAGGGCGAAATTTGTCAGAAAGCGAAAGGGATACGATCACTGAAAGGTATGACCGTCTTTTTCCATGGAAATCCGAAATTGGGCCGGTTTCACTGCCGACCAGAAAAAATCCTCAGGCCGGCCTGTGGGTTACCGACGCTATAACTTCAGCGGGCTGGCTCAATATCAAAATGCAGTTATCGACGGCGGTGCCTTAACTAAACCACATCCTGGAGGCCACCATCACCATGAATATGGCAAACGCACGGCGTGCAACCAGGGGATCCAGAGACACCCCGATTTTGGAGCCAAACAGGCCACCAACGAGCATGCCAGCGGCAATAAGAAGCCCCGCCGTCACGTGCTCGCCCGATATTTTTCCTGCCTGCCAGTAAGTCCATACTGCCAAAGCCCCAACTGGAAACAACAGGGCAATAAGTGATGTTGCCGTGGCAGCCTGCTGCTCAAACCCAAAGGCCAACGCCAAGGCTGGAACAATGATCAGGCCTCCGCCGATTCCAAAAAGACCCGACAAGATACCAGCAGCGAATCCAATTCCAATAAATGCTGTCCAGGATGCTGTCACAGCTTATTCACCCTCTGGCGGTGAAAACGCATCGTCCTCAGACATCTCCGGCAACTCGCCCATGTCGAAATCTTCGTCCGCCCTCTTAAAGCCAAGGCGTGAATTTTCGCTCTGTTTTTCTTTGCTGGCACGGACTTCTGCCTTCGACCGGTAGAGAACTCGCAGTGGGCCATTCCCGTACCCAAGCATCTCGCGAAAGCGCTTTGTGATGTAACGCTTGTACGATTCCTGGATCTCGTTGGCGACGTTGCAGAAAACGACGATGGTCGGCGGACGGGTCCGTACTTGCGTTGCAAAGTAAAACTTTGGACGCTTGCTGTATTTCCGGATCAAGGCCGGCGTGTGCTCGTAAACGATCGTGCGCAGGGCATCGTTGAGTTTTCGCGTCTCGACGCGGTGATCGTAATCAACAGCCAGGGACTCGACCACATTCATGATCTGATGCACACGTTGGTTTTCCAGACATGAGATAAAGAGTACCGGCACGTGTTGCAACAACTTCAACTTTAATTTCAAGTCAATTTCGTAATCGCGGGTTGAATTGGAGTTCTTGTCCGGAACCAGGTCCCACTTGTTGACGATGATTGCAATCGGCTTGTATTGCGATGCAGCAAGGTCGGCAAGGCGCGCGTCTTGGTCTGTCAGGTTTTCCTTTGCATCAATCACGATCAGCACAATGTCCGCGCGTTCGATGGAAAGAAGGCTGTGCATAACGCTCAGACCTTCGATCTTGTCGTGGATCCTGGACCGCCGGCGGATGCCCGCGGTGTCTACAATCACGTAGTCCGTTTTGTTAAAACTCAGTGGCGTATCAATTGCGTCGCGGGTGGTCCCGGGAATGTCACTCACTACGGACCGTTCTTCCCCCGTCAAACGATTCAAGATCGACGATTTTCCAGCATTGGGCCGACCAATGAGCGCAATCCGCGGTGCACCGGGCGACAAGCGTGAATCGCCCTTGGGCGCCAAGGCAGCCAAACGCTCTTCGATTGTTTCCAAAAGGATATCGATCTGGCGGCCATGGGCGGCTGACACGGTCAAGATGTCGGTGACGCCGAGTTCATAGAACTCAAAAGACGCCGTACGGTGTTCGGGGCCGTCAATCTTGTTTGCGACATAAATAACAGATTTGCCCAGGCGCTCAAGATAGCGGGAGAGTTCATGATCGTGTTGGTGAACGCCGCTCTTGCCATCAAGGAGCAAAACGACAACATCGGCTTCCTTGATCGCAACCTCGGTCTGGGTCCAGACCAGGTTTTCACTGAATGGTTGAAAATAGACACCCTCAGTTTCAAAACCACCGGTATCGATCAAAGTGAAGCCATTTTCCCGATCGTCATCCAAGTAGACCAAGCCATAGAGGCGGTCGCGGGTCACACCCGGGCGATCGTGGACGATCGCTGTTCTGGTGCGCGTCAGGCGATTGAACAGGGTTGATTTGCCGACATTCGGACGTCCGACAATAGCAACAGTTCCGCGAATCATAAATTGGCCTCATTCACTTTCTGGATTTTCAGCAAGGCAGCACGTGCAGCGACTTGGGAAGCATTCTTCTTTGTGCTCCCAGATCCCCGACCAAACTCAATGCCCAGGATCTTCACAACCACCGTAAAACTTCTCGCGTGGGGCGGACCAATCTCGTCTGTGACGTGATATTCCGGCAATTCCTTGTGCAACCCCTGCACTATTTCTTGCAACTCCGTCTTGAAGTCCCGAACGACCAGATGATCCAGTGGACCTTCGAGCTCTTCCTGAAAAAGCCGGTCCACCGCCGACCGTGCTGCGTCAAAACCGCCGTCCAGATAAACAGCGCCCAAAACGGCTTCAAGAGCATCGGCTAGGATTGAATCTTGATTCTCCAAACCAGCCTTTAGCTCGCCACGACCGAGCTGGATGACTTCGGATAGTTTTATCTTCCGTGCAATTCCAGCCAAAAAAGATTCATTGACCAGGGCAGCGCGAATCTTCGACAGCTCGCCCTCTTTAAACTGTTCGGCACGGGCAAACAAACGGGTGCTGATTGAAACACTGAGGACAGAATCACCCAGAAACTCAAGGCGCTCATTCCAGCGGCGGGTGACCTTCGGTGCGGCGGATGCCTTGCTGGCTCCGGTCACAGCAGAACTATGGGTCAAAGCTTCAATCAGCAGGCCTGGCTGTTTGAAATTGTAGCCCAGGAATGTTTCGAGATAACTCGCCATGGTCAATGCACCACCGGAATCGGGCGACTGCCAATGAAACCACCGCCCAACACGCGATCCTCTTGATAAAAAACAGCCGCCTGGCCTGGTGTGACCCACTTGGCTTGAACAGCCAGCAAGACACGCCATGCACCCGATGCAGTCTTTTCAACCCGACAGGCAATCGGACTGCCACGGTAACGGACAACGACTTCGCATTCGATCGCTTCTTTTCCAGCCTCAAGGCCTGGGATAAGCCAGTTCACTTCGGGGATCATGAATTCCTCGCAAGCAAGGTTTTCAAGATCATCCACAATGACACGGCCCGTGGCGGCATCGATTGCGGCGACATATTTGGCCTCGAGAGAGCTGATGTTCAGCCCCTTGCGCTGACCAACGGTGAACTTGTGGATCCCGTCATGGTAGCCAAGGACTTCCCCAGAACGCGAAACGATTTCGCCCTTTTGGCCAAGCTGCTGAGGGTAATGCTGTTCCAGAAAATCCGTGTAGCGCTTGCCACTGACAAAGCAGATTTCCTGGGACTCATGCTTGTTTTTTGTATGCAAATTAAACTGACCAGCGACGCGGCGGACCTCGTCCTTGGTCATCTCTGCGAGGGGAAACAGAACGCGGCGCAGCATGTCCGGTTTCAGGTTGAATAAAAAATAACTCTGATCTTTGCGAGGGTCGTGGCCACGATAGAGTTCCGAGGGACGGCCGTCATAATGGTGCACAACGCGAGCAAAGTGCCCCGTCGCAACCCACTCAGCCCCAAGGGCGCCGGCACGGTCCACGAGGTGATCAAATTTAAGTTTGCTGTTGCACATGACACAAGGGTTCGGAGTCCGGCCCGCAGAATACTCCTTGGCGAAATAATCAACGACGCCAGACCGGAATTCTTTTTCATAGTTCACGACGTAATGTGGAACGCCAATGTGATGTGCGGCCAAGCGTGCATCATGGACATCGGTCAGAGAACAACAACTGTCAAAACGCGACTCACCTTCGGATCCATGATTCCACAACTGCATGGTGATACCGACAACATCAAAGCCACGCTCGGCCAGAATCGCCGCTGCTACACAGGAATCCACGCCCCCCGACATCGCAACAATGATGCGCGACCCCGGCGCAATGCCAAGAGTAGAATGCGGCAAAACATCCACGGCGGTGGCTGATGGATTTGGGTCCAAGGGATTTGATTCCAAGTTGGTCATTCGGGTTACCTGCTTAAATGGCGGGCGGATCGTATACTTTTTTCATAAATTTTCAATGAAATTAATAGAATAAAACTTGAAAACCGCCCCTGGAACATGCTCAGCCCTGGGGCCAAAGAGGTGGGGGGGGCAGGTGCAGACAGGGCTCTTATGTTAGAATTGTAAGATAAATTTCGGTCAACGGGGCCACGGAACCCACTCGAAACGAGACTCATGCGGAAGTTTTTTCTGACATTACTGGCACTTGCCTCGCTCAGTGCGGCGGGCTTGGCAGGCGCTATGGCGTGGCTCGAGGGCTGGGCATCAACCCCCCTCAAAATCGTTGCCCCGGCGGATGTCACCCTGGCCCACGGGACTGGACTTCGGCATCTCGGAGCCTCCCTGCAAGCCAAAGGGGTGATCAGTTCCGACATCCTGTTCAATCTGCATGTCCGCCTCTCGGGCAGCTACTCAAAGTTTCAAGCCGGACCGTACCGGTTTGAAGGGCAAGCCAGCCCCGCCGAAGTGGAGCGGGCTTTCGTCGAAGGAAAGATCTTCCAACCCGTCGTCGCGCACTACACAGTGCCCGAAGGATTCACGATGAGGAAAATCGCCGAGCGCATGGCCGCCAATGGAATCGGCACTTCAGCCCAGAATTACTCCCTGATGCGCAAGCCATCTTTCATCAGAAAGTTGCCAGGAATTGCTGCCACCAAAGCAGTTTCTTTAGAAGGCTTTCTGTACCCGGCGACCTATTCGTTTAGCAAGATGCCTTCCCCGGAAGAGGCCATCACCGAAATGGTTTCTGAATTTTTTAAACGCCTGCCGCCGGATTATGAAGCCCGCGCCAGCGCAAAAAAACTTTCTCTCGTTGATGCTGTCAATTTCGCGTCCTTGATTGAAATGGAAACTTTGCATGAAGACGAAAAACCAACCGTCAGCGAAGTGATCTGGAATCGCCAGCGTGATGGAGCCCCGCTCGGGATAGATGCCGCACTGATTTACGGCATCGAGGGCTACGATGGCGACCTGCGCTGGAAGGATCTCAGCAACCGCAAGAATCCATACAACACCAGAATTTTCCGTGGGCTGCCGCCGACACCAATCGGAAGCGTAACGATGGCGTCATTGGAAGCCGTTCTGAAACCAGCCAACGAAGGGTATTACTATTATGTGTTGAAGCCGGGTCCTGATCAGCGCCACCATTTTTCAAAAACGCTGGCAGAGCATAATGAGCACGTTCGACAATTGGTAAAATCATCGCGCAATGAAAAGGAGGGCCAACATGGTTCAGAAAAAGGCAGTCGGCATCAAAGATAATCGCCAAACGGTCCGCGTCCCAATTCAGCTGCTCGTTGATTACCGGGCGGACGGGCATTATCTCTTCGATTTTTGCCGTGACTTGGGCACGGGGGGCGTCTTTATCGAGACCGAGACACCACAGGCGCCAGGAAGCACACTGGAATTGACCTTCACGATTCCCGACAGCAAGGAAACCCTGAAGGCCAAGGGCACTGTACTTTGGGTGCAGGCCAAAATTCAAAACCGTTCAGACCTGCAACCGGGCATGGGCATCCAATTTGCCGAATTCACAGCCGAACAGCGTCAAATCCTTGAGGATTTCATCCGCCGTCACCATGGCCCGAAACTGAAAGACGAACCAGGGCAACAGCACTCCGCTTAAACCTGTCCCCGACTTCCCTTCCTGTCACTCTTCCCAACTTGTGGCATAGGCGGCATCCTCATAACCGAGGGCCGCCTTTGTCACATGAATCGGTCCCCACGTATCGACCATCACCGCCAGCTCATCGACAGACTTGATCCCTACGCTGCCAAAGTAGTTCCCTGGCTGCGGTCCGTGGGACAGGCCGGCTGGATGATAACTGATACTGCGATTGTTGATACCTTTGCGGGAGGTGAATTTTCCGTCGACGTAATAAATGATCTCGTCGCAATGCACATTCGCATGGGGATAGGGACACGGGATAGCGCCTTCGATGTAATCGACCATCCGCGGAACAAACGAGCATACGACGAATTCCTTACCTCGAAATGTCGTATGCAGGTTGGGCGGCAGATGGATCTTTCCGGTCTTGGGCAGGTAATCCAGAATGGAGAAGGCCATTGGATACATGCTGCCGTCCCAACCCACAACATTTGCGGGCGAGTTTGAGTAGCGGTGGTGCGTCAATTTTTTATTGCGCAGAGTGACCCCGTGGCAAAACATCTTGGCCTCTGCTTCGCTCAACAAACGCTGTGGCGACCGGAAATCGCGATGGGTATAAGGCGCCTCCATCCGCAACTGGCCATGGGGATTTTTGAAATCCGCTGGAATTTCGACAAACGGATCCCCTTCAACAATGAGAGCCTCAAGGTCTCCATCTGTCGTTAAAATATAGGGGATGCCGCGCGGGATCAGCACGTAATCGTGCTTTTTGAACGGCAAGGCTCCAAATTGGGTGAGCAGGGTGCCCTCCCCTGAATAAATAAAATACAGCTCATCTGAATCACCGTTCGTGAAAGACCAGGGATCCTTGCCAGTCTGTCCTGGCCTGCCCCTGACCACACTGACCCGGCAGTTGTTGTTGAGAAAAAGGGCCGTCCGGCCAGCCAGCAGATTCTGACCGACGGGCGCCTCCCACGACTGAATGTGGTGGCGGGACAGGGGCTGCTCTGAATCGTCCGCAATTTCACCAACCAGGCGACCCAAATTACCGCCGTGCTGTTCGATCTTCCAGACTTCGTTCAATTCAACTGAAGTTGGTGCGTCGTACAGGTACAGCATCGAAAAACCGCTGGAAAATCCGTCGCGGGTGTAAACATATTCCGTACACGGACTTTTGCGACCGGGAGGCGTGAAAACGGTGTGGGGCTTCGGGGCAACGACCCCGAGGGTTCTGCGTTCCAGCATGATGGCACTCCTTAAACTGATTTCACCGCGGGCAGTCATCCACCAAGGTGCATTCTGCAGGGTAACGCCTTCATTCCTTGCAGACAAGTGGATGCAGGCGGGACCGACTGATGGTAGGATTCCCGGGAGAAGGCAGCGGCCGCCTGCCGTCCTGAGCATTCGCGGCACAACAATTCCGGAGTTCTGATCATGTTTGTCGTATGGAAACGCCCAGACGGATATCACGACGCCACACCAGCCGATTTTCGGGTTGCCGAGGTTGGCACCAATGCCAGAATCTGGCTGCACAAGGGCGACCACGAGTCCTACCCGTTTCGGATTTCCGGCGGATGGCAAGAATCAGACGCGACCCAGCGCCTAAATGAACTGGTCAATCTGCTCGGGAAGTCCCAGGACGAATGGGCAGCATCCCTAACCAAATCGTTCCACCACTCGATGACCGATGACCCCCGTGCATTTCTTGCAGACCAATTAAAATGGCTGGGTGACTTGAAAAGTCACTTGAAAGGAGACACCTGGGAGGTAGAAATCATGGACCAGGTGATTGCAGAGGTTTGCAATCAATTGACCGGTCTGGAAAAAAAGTTTATTTCCGCAGCCAGCAAAGTCTGACGCCAGGCAAAAAGAATGAATTTCATGAAACTGCTGACTGTTTCACAAATAAATCTCGCTGCGGCAGTTTTAACCAGCCTGGCCCTTCATGGATGCGGCAGCGGAAACGACGCCCATCTCAGCGTTCAGGGTGAACATGAATCAGTTCATCTATTGCTGTTTGGCGGTAACAGGAGCTGCAAATCCAGCACTGACTCAATCCCTTCCCCCGTCACAATGGACATGGCCCCCCGGGCCATCGGTCTGATCAACCGCCTTCGATCTGGCGGCGGAACAGCAGAGGTTTTGACCTCGTGTTTCATCGACCCCGACAAGATCCTCATGAGCCGGAATTTCTCTCCGAAATTTGATACCACGAATCCCGAGACCCTGATTGATCAGGCCGTGGCGGACATTGACGCCAACCAGAGGATTTTTATCATCGGACATTCCTACGGAGGCTGGATCGCGATGAAAATCGCTGAAAAAATTTCTAGCCGTTCAGCGCAAGTTGCGAGTTTGATCACCATCGACGCAATCAGCCACAGGGGCTGCACCTACTCTAACTGGACCAATTGCCTCGCCGCGCCCCAGGATTTCAGCCAAGAGAGCCTGGATAACGTGAAAGCCAACACCCTCCATTGGGCCAACTTTTATCAGACGACCACCCCTTACCTGCACTCCGGATCGATTGCCCAGGCTGACGTAAATTTGGAACTCCAGGCATCCCATTTCACGATCGACACCAATGAAGCCGTGTGGCGCCATGCCGACCGGATGCTTACCGGGATTGAACCGTGAATGCACCGAGAGGCAGGCTCTCAGCGCCCTAGGCGCCCGCGCAAGGCGGCACCCTGGGCTTCGTGACCGGGTTTGCCAAGTAAGGCAAAAAGATTTTTCTTGTAATCCTCCACCCCCGGTTGATCGAAAGGATTAACACCAAGTAAAAGTGCACTGATTGCGCACACCGTCTCATGAAATGCAAACAGGGCACCGAGATTGAATTCATCCAGGCGCGTCGCTCGAATTTCAAAAACCGGCACGCCACCGTCCGCGTGAGCCAATTGTGAAGCCTGTGTCACAGCCACATTGAGATCTTCAACATGACGGCCCTCAAGATAGCCTAAATCATCTGCGTTGCCTGACTGGGATGGAATTGCCAACCGTCGCTCGATGCTGCTCCGCGCCATCGGCTGATCAAATACAAGGAACGTCTCAATCAAGTTGCGATGACCATCCTGCAGGTACTGTCCCATGCTGTGTAAATCCGTCGACGATAAAAATCCCGCTGGAAAAAGCCCCAGGCCACCCTTGCCCTCGGACTCCCCAAAGAGTTGCTTCCACCATTCCACGTAACCTGACAACTTGGGGTCAGCCACGTTCATCACTTCAATCCGTTTGCCGGCCTCCCATGACGCCCGGCGAAGGCAGGCATATTCAATGGCAGCGGCACCTGCACCCTTGAGACGGCCTGCGACTGCATCTACCCGGAGATCTGCGAAAACAGATTCGGCTCCGTTCATCATGGCGCGGACATCAAACCCGGCAAATGCCAGAGGCAAAACGCCAACCGGCGTGAGAACTGAAAATCGCCCCCCAATATCGTCAGGAATTTCAAATGCCCGATAAGACTTTTCACGGGCAAGGGCCCGAAGTGCACCACGTTTGGAATCGGTCGTTACGACAATACGCCGCGCCGCTTCACGTTCCCCGAAGCGTTTTTCGAGATAGGACCGCAAGATCCTGAAGGCCACCCCGGGCTCTGTTGTGGTGCCAGATTTGGAAATGACATTGATCATCGGCTGTCGGCGATCACAAAGGTCGATCAGTTCGAGCAAGCCTGCCTCGTTCAAATTGTGGCCAGCGAATACCACAGGAACACCCGCCGAACGCGGCAAGGCATGAACAAATGAATGATTGAGGGCATCAGCAACAGCCTTGGAACCGGCAAAAGAACCGCCAATTCCGACCACAATAACGAGATCGAAAAACGTGTCATTCTTTCGGACAAAATCTTCGATTGTGTCGAGGATCGGCCAACCAGAACGGGCGGGATAGTCAAACCATCCGGTCCATTCTCCGCCGGCACAGGTGCCGTTGCGAATGCCATCAAGATTGAGCAAAGCCTCTGCATGCAAAGATTCAGCGGATACTTTCAATTCAGCCGGAACGAACCTGGATTCAAATCGAATGCACTGCTGCATGTTTTTTCCCGTTTATCACATAATGTTTCAGGCGGGCGATGGCTGCTTCCGGACCTTGGACCTGAAAACGCGCAACCCCTTCGATCTCGTAATTCGACGACAAAACCATGCATGAGTTGAACATTGCCCGGATCACCGAAGTTTCATCGGCTGGAATTTCAAGTTCGGCGGAGACAAAGTTGTCCGCAAACATCGCGTAAACGTGATCGCGCAGGCGCATGATGTCCTGGTCATTGAGCGCCGAAATCGCGATACTCCTGGGATAAGCTCCGCGCATGATCCGCGGTAAAAAACGATCTTCCACTTGATCGATCTTGTTGAACACAGTGATGACCGGCATCTTGTCCGCGCCAATTTCCGCCAGGACCTTTCGTGTGGCATCCATCTGTGCTTGATAATTCGCATGGGAAAGATCGACCACGTGCAGCAGCAGGTCTGCGTCAATCACTTCGTCCAATGTTGATTTGAAAGACTCGATCAGGCTGTGAGGCAGGTTTCGGATAAAACCGACCGTGTCACTCAAAAGGATCTTGGGCCGGGTTGCTGGATCCAGCACGCGCACGTTCGCGTCCAAGGTCACAAACAGTGCGTTCTTGGCCTGGAATTTCGCATGGGTCAATGCATTCATAACCGTGGTTTTGCCACTATTTGTATATCCAACAAGAGCCACCTTGAGTTCATTGCGCCGTGATTTTCTTTGGGTGGCCTTCTCGCGGGCAATTTGTTTCAACTGGCCCTTCAAACGGGCAATTCGTTCGCGAGCGCGGCGACGATCAACTTCAATTTGTTTCTCACCCATACCGCGAGACGCCAATCCACCCCCGCGCTGCCGGTGCAAGTGAGTCCAGGCACCGGACAACCGTGGCAGCAGATATTCAAGGCGTGCGATCTCAACTTGGGTCTTGGCTTCATTCGTTCGCGCATGACGGGCGAAAATATCCAAAATGATACCCGAACGATCGGTAACCTGGCAGCACGTGATCTCTTCAAGATTACGGATCTGGGGTGGGGCAAGAGGGCGGTCCACAACGATCAGGGTGGCTCCGCTGCTCCGGGCCAAATCCCTCAGTTCCTCGACCTTGCCGGTGCCAAGCATGCAACTTGGACTGAGTTTGACCCTTTTCTGGACTACCCTGCCCTTGACCTCTATTCCGAGAGTCCTGAGCAAAGCCACCAGCTCAGACAAGTCATCAGCAATGATTTGGGGGTTGTCTTCGGGAAGTTGGACGCCGACGACGATCGCGGAAATGCCTGGTAAAAGATCCTGAAATGTTTGCACTCGGGGTTTCGCCCTCCGCAAATGGTTAAGATCTGTTCAGCGGGTTGCCCCACGCTTCGAAACTGGTTGCTGCAAAGGTTTCTGTGAAAGTTGTGGAGAAGTCGAAATACCACCCACCATGCGGTCCCCTGCTGCCTTCAGTTCTCGTGATGTTATCAGAAGATTTAAAAGATCATCTGTCAATTCCTGAAACGCCTCAGGGGTCACCAGTAAACCAAACTTCGACGTTTGGGTGTGGTTGCGCAGAATCTCCTCGATCGCGACGCGGGTCACAGTTTCAAACAATCCAGCCATAAATCCCCCCCTTCGCATCAATGATATTCGTCACTATCCTACCATTTTTGGGGTTTCTGCGTTAGTTTCCAGCGAACCAGACCGGGCAGTTCGTTGGCGCATGATCGCAACATAATAACGAGGTAGTACATCGACGGGCAACCGCGATGCAAGAATCTGGTGCAATTCACTTGGCCGGTCCGCAATAGATAATTCATCAAACGGCTGTGAACCGCTCCTGGCTGATATCGAGTGAGGACTGGAAACGATGACACCATCGAGCTTTGACGTGTCGTAACTGACAACAAGAACCTGCTGTTCTCCCATCGTCGATTCGACATCCCAATAGCGCAACTCGCGCCCCCCGGAAAGGGCCATCAAACTTTCATTTCCAGGGGAAACCCGGTTATTTCCATTGATGACAACCGGTCGGGCAACCCCAAAGTGACCACTAATGGCTGTATTCTTAGTGCGGGAAACAATTGAGAAACTCAGGCTAATCTGTTCCAACGCCTTGAACGTCCGGTCTGTGAGCAAAAATTTTGCAAGTTCTGTACGAATGTCGTTGGACTCGATCTCGCGGGATGCTTCCGCCATCATGACAGTTCTGACTGCAAAAAGATGATGCCATAGATGGGCACTGAACTTGGCCCGGACATGTTCAGGCCCTGCACAGGAAAGATAAAACATAACGTGCCTGTCTTCGCCGAAATTCAGTCCCAGATACCATCCAGTTTCCCGCTGGGAACGGAAATTTCCAAAATCCCAGATGCGCAGCCATGGCTGTGACTCAAACAGGAATGCCCCAGTCCGATAGTTGACCCCACGGCTCCTGCGTTCCATCACAGAAGATATCTGGGCACCCAAAGTATCAAGGGCTTGCCGGACGGCGGTGCTATCCTCTTGTGCCATGGCACCACTGTCTTCAATAAACATCAGTCCGATATTCTCGCCCCCCCAACGCAAGGGCACCACTGCACCAAGACCAGATGATTGAGGTCCACCAGAAGATTCTGATGACACGCTGCTGCCCGTTCCTCCAGACGTTGCCTCCAGGCGTACCGGAGCCAGCGTAAGAATGTCATCTTCATCTGGCGACGATGCTGACGTGTCACCCATCCCAGGAACATGGCTGACTTTGTGGATCCACGGAGCATCGTGCAGGGGAAGAAACAACGTTGATTTTATCTGAACGTAAGGAATCAAGTGTTGGCCAATCAGAGCCGTGTCGTGCCCATAAACATCGGAACCTGCGTTGTGTAATCCCTGACCTGATGGACCGCGCCTGAAACAGAAAACCCGGCTCCCCCGGAATGACTTCGCGACAAACGCGAGACACTCACGGAGGTCCGCCGCAAGATCCAAGCGGCGTGTCTCATTGGCAGAGACCAGACGCAACATCGCATACTCCATTGGGTGAAGTTTTCCTGTGGCCCACGGACCCATTCCGTTGTTTCGGGTGGCTGCTGCAATGGCCACTGAATCGCCCGCCACGAATCTTGCCTTTTGACCAGACACAATCGACTGACCGTCATTTCCGGAGCCGCTCACAGGAGATTGCGCTAAAACAGAAACACCTGCACTGCGGGCAATGACCTCGGAAAGCGCCTTCACTCCGCCCTTTGCAGCAAGCACGGAAGCCCGGCGCAGGTAATCAAGCCGTGGCTTGAACCCCATCTCGCTGAGATGCAGCCCGAACCAGAGGTATCCCATGACCTGAGCCAGATTGTCTCCGGCGAGCTTCGCCTGCCTCAGGCTTCGGTCGTAGAGTGCACGCGATACTTCCTTGGTTCCCAGGAGTTCTGATATCCGCGCACGCAAGAGCAACGGAACTGTACGTTCACCGTCTTGCATCCCATTTACAAACGAGAGCAATCCACGCATACCCTGTTTCATTTGCGGGGCAGGCAAAATTTCGACTCCAGACTCGCGTTGAAAAAGGACAGGAAACACGACCAGAAACAAGGCCAGGCTGTCCTCCTCAAACGGCCAAAGAAACTCCGTCTCACGCTGCAAGGATATCCCATGGATCACTCTCGCATAGCTCTTGCGTGCCTTGTCCAACTCACCACGTGCAAAGGCCACCATCGCCAAAACGGACAGGGTGAACAAATCATCCATGCGTCCACCATCGCGACGCCGATGTTTAAGATAACTCTCAGCAAAGTTTACAATCTCATCCCGCGAATCACGCAACAAAAACGCAAAGGTCGAAATCATGACCGACCGGGAACTGACTGGACTGCGCAGCGCGCGGTATTCGGGAAGTTCCATACTCAGAGACTTGACGCGATCCAGGTTCAAACGCTGCAATTCGCGATGAATCTGAAAGGAAACGGCGATGCCGTGGGCCAGACGATCTTCGTCTGGCTTCAGGTTCGCGACCACCATGCGCAAATGATCGCTCATCTCGTCATGTCGGGCACGCAGGTAGTCAGCGCTGATGACACGAAGCAGTGACACATACGCGAATTCAGCGCGAGACCCTGATGCCTTTGAAATATCCATCACGAGATCGAATGCTCTGAACGATGCTTCGAAAAAACCCTTGCAGGCGAGCAGGGCCGCCCGTTCGGCGACGAGGCGCAAGGCTACCGATTGGGAGGGTGCTGTCTGGAGCGCTACTGTAAAGGCCTGATCGTGGGCCAGGAATGCTCCGCCCCTGTTCCGGTACATCAAGACGTGCGAGGCATTTTGAAAAAGACTGACGGCTTGAGCCGACGCCGGAGATGCACCCTTTTTGTTAAAAGAGCTTCTCAAAAGTCGCCACGAACGGCTCCACCGCCGGTCACTGAACGTACCGTCAAACCAGAGTCGAAAGCGCGCAGACAGACGATTCCAAAGTGTGTCAGGCGTAAGGGCCGAACCAAGACGACCAAGTGAATCTGTCAGCAATTTTATCGATTCGCCAAATATGCCGAGGGCGACGTAAAAACGAATCACTTTAATCGCAATGGCAATGCGCTTTCCATCCGGCATGCTCATCGCGATCAGGTCACGGTAGCGCCGCAATGCCTCAGAGGTCCTTCTCTGCGCCGCCGACAAGTCCGCCAGAACTTCAAGAACTCGCAATTGTTCGCTGATCTCATAGCCGCCAGGACCAGCCTGAAGCATCAGGTGCTCGACACTTTTAAAATACGTCTCCGCCGTCTGCCAGGAATTTGAATCCAGGGCTGCATTTCCGGCTTGGAGGCTATATTTGATTGCCTTCAGCAACAGCTGCCGGGAGTCGACTCCTCCTTGCGAAAGTTCAACACCGCCGTCGAGCGCGCGATTGAAGTGCTGCGCCAGGGAAAAAACGGTCTTCCCGGAAGGCGAAGGCACCAGGACCTCAAGGCGACGGGCAATTGCAAGATGCAGGCTGCATCGCCTTGCCAGCGGAATGGATGCGTAGATGTCTTCCCTCGCTCGCGAATGAACAAAAGAATAAGTTTTTCCAAGGGCCTTTAATTCATCATCACCCGATCCGCGCACGACGATTCCTTCAACCACTGCACGTTGCAAGGCCTGCACAAGATTCATTCCTGATTCGCCATCATCGCCACTGCCACCCCGGAGGATTTCATACTGAAAGGTCATCCCTGCAACAGCAGCGCCCTCGAGCGCCCTGCGATCTGACTCGTTGAAATCGGCAAGGCGCCCGAGCACGAGATCGACGGAATCAACTTTTGGCGGATCCTTCGAGAGGCGGTCAAGGTCTACCGTCCAGTTTCCGTCGCGTCGCATCCTCAAATGATCATTCGCAACCAGCACTCGCAACAGTTCCGACACATGCAGAAGGTTTCCGCCAGTCCTTGAATACAACCAATCGAGAAACTGGGACTCGATAATTTCATCTCCAAGAAAAGAATTTCCCAGGGTTTCCTCAACGAGCGGTGCCAAGGCGCCTCGAGTCATGGCAGTGACTTCGATTTCTTGGAACCGGCGTTTGAGCCTGGAGAATCTGTTCAGAAAAGCCTCGACCTCACTCCCAGGCGCAACGCTGGCGGTGCGGACAGAAACAATGAGCAAAAACCTTTGGGAGTTTGCGTTGGAAAAAAATTGGTCGATCAGGCGGACGCTCTTGTCGTCTGCCCACTGCAGATCGTCAAAAATGAAAATGAATGGAGTTGTATCGGACGCCAGGCAGCGTGTGAAGTCACTGAAAATTTTTGCAAACGCCTTAAACCCTTCTTCGTCTGGACCAAACATGACTTCCGGCTCAGGAATATCTGCAACAAATGGCAAGAGCCCCGGAACGACCTGGGCAATTTGATGCGCCAAAGGTCCCAGAAGGGTTTTCACCTTCTCATGAAACTCACTTGCCTCGGCGGATTTTGAACGGGAAAGTCGCATCAAGTATTCATTGAATGCATTTGCCAGGGCATTGAATGGCAGGGCGGATTCGTGGCTTGAGAAACGTCCCGAAACAAACCGTATCTCACGCTTGACCAGCCCATCACGAAACTCACTGATGACCCGTGATTTTCCTGCGCCAGCCGGCCCGCGCAAAACAGTCATGCGGCTGCGACCTTGGGCGCTCGCCACTGCCTCGTAATTCGATTGCAGTGCCGCCATTTCAGTATTGCGCCCACTGAATTTCATGGGGCGGGACAGGATTTCAATTTTATCGTAACGCCCCAGGGGCAATGCCTCGAGGGAAACATTCCCTGCATCATAAAGGGCTTTGGCTCTGGCAAGATCAGCCTGCAATCCAAATGCTGACTGGTAGCGTTGGTCCGGATGTTTGGAAAGGAGCTTGTGTACAATCGCTTCGACGTACGGGGGAACATCTGGACAGCGGGAACTCAACGGTTCTGGTGACGCAAAAGCATGGAGCTTTTCAAGTTTTTCGCGGGTGTCAGCTGAAAAAGGAGTGTGGCCACTCAGGGCTTCATAAAGTACGGCTCCAAGGGCATATAAGTCGACCCTGTGATCCGCCGGCGCATCGATCATGCGAGTCAATTCCGGCGCCATATAAAGCGGCGTTCCAGCTATTTCATCCCCGATGTCCCCCGGCCTTCGAAGCGGATTCTGATCCCGGCCGGTATAGAGGACTGCCTCAGATAAACTGGCGACACCAAAATCGAGTACCTTGACGTTGACCTCGCGTGAATCGCCAAACGGCCTGTCTACGATAATATTCTGCGGTTTTATATCCCGGTGGATGATATTTTTGCGGTGGGTATAATCAAGTGCCTGCGCGACCTGCGTGCCGAGCTGGAAAAAAAATCTGAGGCTCTGTCGCCCGTTGCGTCCAATCAGTTCTTTGAGATTTCTGCCATTGGCCCGCTCCATGACAATGTAATACCCCCCCGGAGCACTTGATCCGATTTCCTCAGACCCGGGAGAACCAGAATGTTTCTCCCGTCCCTCTGGCTCGGAACCACTTTGGACGAAGCCTGCGGACTCAGCATCCATGAGGCCAAGTTCCAGAAAAGAGATGATGCATGGATGATGAAGCCGGCTCATCAGCGCCGCCTCTTTTTGAAAGCGCATCAATACATCAGGTCCCATGCGCTTGCTGCGAATCACTTTGATCGCAACCTCCCGGGACGGATCCTCGAACGGAATTGCCGCCAGGACGAGCCCCATGCCACCAGACCCAATGGTCCCCGTGACGAGATAGCGATCGGCAATCCGCGCACCGATCATCTTTTTCTGAAAACGATCCAAGTTCCGCGCCCCTGTTTCAGGTTAGGCAACCCTGCGGTTACACTTGGTTTTCGGTCGTCCGTTACAAACCTTGAAAAAAAAACAGGCTCGAAAGCTGGTATTTCGCCACAAGGCACTGAAACTTCATTGTTTTTTATCAGGAAAAAAGCAAAACTCCCCTCACGACCAGCCCAAAAACAAGCGATACCGGAGGCGAACAGTGGAATCTTTCATGGCGCAGCAGTCCCAGCAGATACAGCAAGCGAGCGCCCTGTCTGAATTTCGGCACACCACTGTGGGCGTAAGGCACACGAAAATTGTTGGCACGTTGGGGCCATCATCGTCGAATGAAGACACCTTGAGGGAACTGATCCGCGCTGGACTCAACGTGGCCCGCCTCAATTTTTCCCACGGCGACCATGACACCCATCGCAAAAACGCTGATCTCGTCAGGCGCATCGCCCGGGAAGAGGGGCGGACTGTGGCGATCCTTCAAGATTTGCAGGGTCCAAAAATCCGTTGCGGGAAACTGATCAATGGCTCGCAGGTGATTCCTCCCGGTGGATCCTACATCCTTGCCTTTGGCACGCAACAAACTGATCCCGGGATTATTCCGATCGATTACCGGGAGTTGATCAAAGACGTTAGCGTTGGTCACCGCGTCATGATGGACGATGGACTTCTGGTTTTTCGCATTGACGAAATCATCGGCGACAACGTCCGGGTGACCGCTGCCGAAGGCGGTCTTCTAAAGAGCCGCAAGGGTGTCAATTTTCCAGATTCGCGACTTTCTCTTCCTGCGATGACCGAAAAAGACAGCCGTGACCTTTTGTTTGGCATCAGCCTTGGCGTCGACTTCATTGCACTTTCATTTGTGCAATCAGAGGCCGACATTCACATGATAAAAAAAATGATCCATGCCTTGGGTGCCGATATTCCAGTCATTGCCAAAATTGAAAAAATCTCGGCCCTCGATGAAATTCATCAGATTGCACGCGCGGCCGACGGCCTTATGGTTGCCCGTGGAGATCTTGGCGTAGAAGCCAATGTCGAGCGCGTTCCGGGATTTCAGAGGGTGATCCTCGCCGCCGCAGCAGCCGCCGCAAAACCAGCCATCATTGCGACGCAAATGTTGGAATCCATGATTGAAAACCCTCGGGCAACCTTGGCTGAAATTGCCGACGTCGCCAATGGTGTCCTGGATGGAGCGGATTGCCTGATGCTTTCCGGCGAAGTTGCCAGCGGAAAATTCCCGGTCGAATGTGTGCAAACCATGGCCGCAATCATCGACGAAGTGGAACAATGGACCTTCCGCCGACCGGTTCGTTACGCCATGGATCTGAATGACAACGATCTCCTCTGGGAGGACCATGAAGCCATCGCCCGGGCGGCCTGTGAGGCAGCCGATGCCATCGAGGCAAAACTCATCGTATGCCTGACCCTGACTGGCTCCATTGCACGCCTCATGGCGCGCTGGCGCCCAAGGACCCCGATCCTTGCAATCAGCCCGCGTCGTGATGTCATTGAAAAGCTGGCCATTGTATGGGGCGTTTATGGCCTTCAAAGTCCTCTGTTCTACAATACAGATGTGCTGTTGGCTGACCTACCCAACCTTCTTAAAAATCTCGGACTGGTCAACTCTGGAGATACGGTCGTCATCACGGCCGGCATTCCAATCAATCAGGTTCGTCCGACCAACATGGTTAAAATCAACCGGATTCCCTAAGTCGATCGCCGACACGCAATTGCGTCCGCCGGCTTTGCTCCGGTACAGCATTGCGTCTGCGCCTTCAAGCATTCCACCACTGTCAATATGCAGCCGGGCCGGGGACCAGGAAATCCCGAAACTGGCCGTCACATGCACAACCCTGCCATGAGTCAGAAATGCTTGGCCGGCAATTAATTCGCGCAAAGCATCCACGGCGTCGAATGCATCTCCCACAGATTCCGCTGAAAAACAGAACACAAATTCGTCCCCACCGTAGCGGGCGGCGCGACTGAAAGATTGAGCCAAGTCCCCACTATTCCATTCGCGAAGCAAATGCCCGACCGCGCGAAGTACATCACTTCCCACCATATGATTGTTGCGGTCATTCACTTGTTTGAAAAAATCGATGTCCATCATCACGACGGCCATGGCATAGCGCCCATCACGGCAATGTTGATTGGCAGAGGCAAGTTGCGGTTTGAACGAACGCATGTTCAAGAGTCCCGTCAAGTCATCTGTACAACTGAGATGGGCAAGCTGGCGATTTGTCGCCTGCAGGTGTTGGGTCATCGCCCTGAACCGTACGGCCTGAACCAGACGCAGCATCAATTCAGGTGAGTCATGTTTTGCAATCACGAGATCATCGACACCGGAATCCAATGCCCGGACCATCAATTCAGGGCCAAAGGACGCAATGTCCCCTGTCGTCAATTGAACCAATACCGCTGGTTGAACTGTCGCGGCATCGATCCGGGAGCGCCAGACCTCAATCACCTTGAGCCAAGGCTCGACATGCGATGCGGCCTCTATCTGCAACACGACGGCTTTCGGATTGAGCTCCAGAACCCTTGACCACAAAGGAATACAGTCACCACGACGAACTGCGGACGAGGCGTCAATCGACACTGCTTCGGCCATGATCATTTCAGCGTCACTACTCAAATCGCCTCCAGGGAAAACACTCTCTGAGCCACTCGGGCCCGCGGTTCTTCGGAGAACTACCGGAATGACTTTATAGCAACCATCAAGGTCAAAGAAATATCCGCTTAAAATCGGCAACTTAAACCCGAAAGCAACACAAGAATCGATATCCAAGATAAAATATGGATTATGAACCCTTACGATCAACGGGCTATTTGGTATCGCCTGCTCGCAATCGCAACCGTCTGCGCCACTTTATTGGTTGCGGTTGCCGCGGGCAGTGGATTTCTATTTTTAAAACATGCCGGCGTTTTTGAACCTGACGAAAAACTGATTGAAAAAATCACCAGCCACCAAACCCGGTCCAATACGGTCGTCCTTGCCCGGGATGGTAGCAAGATCGGTGAATTCTATGAAGTTGACCGGGCGTTTGTAGCCTATGCTCAGCTGCCAAAAGACCTCATTAAATCAATCGTTGCCATCGAAGATCACAATTTTTGGAGCCATAACGGCTTTGATCCGAAAGGCATTCTTCGCGCTGCAATCGCAAACATTACGGGTGGCAGAACGAAACAAGGTGCCAGCACAATCAGCCAGCAGCTGGTAAAAACTTTTATTTTGGGCAATGAGCGTACTTTTGCGCGCAAGGCACGAGAGGTTTTTCTCGCCATAAAACTGGAACGACTCATCACTAAAGAAAGAATCCTTGAGCTATATGCGAACGAGATGTTTCTGGGCAGCGGTTCCTATGGGGTTGCAGCCGCAGCCAAGAGATACTTCAGTAAAGGCCTCAGCGATCTTGAACCACATGAGAGTGCGCTGATTGCCGGTCTATTCCAATCACCTTCAGCCTTCAATCCATTGCGCCATCCGCAACGGGCGCGTGCGCGCCAAAAATTGGTGATCCAGGCACTTTATGCCACCGGCAATATCCGCCTTCAACAACGCGACGAAATGCTGCGTCAGAATCTCAGCTATAAACCGTGGTCCACTGATGGTAGCGACGCCATCGCGCCGTGGTTTCTTGACCACGTGCGGGAAGAAGCCTCGGCAATCACAGGCCGGGATATTCGAGGCGAGGGTTTGATCATCAAGACCACGCTCGATCCGCACCTGCAAGGCGCTTCGACACAGGCAGTCAAAGACGCCGACTCAAACTTTCGACGCTTTGAGCACCAGGGACGCCTGGAGGCAGCCCTCATCGCCATTGACCCAAGCACAGGCGGAATTCTGGCCATGACTGGTGGCCGCAATTATCAGATCTCCCAATTCAACCGGGCCATGTCAGCCAAACGTCATCCCGGATCTTCCTTCAAGACTTTTGTCTATGCGTATGCTCTTAAGAAGGGCTGGACTTGGGCAGACCGAATGTTTATCGATCCTGTCAAAATCGATGACTACGCACCCAAAAACCTGACTGATGAATACTTTACCGAAACCACAATGCTCCGTGCGTTTTATCGTTCGGTAAATACTGCTGCGGTGGAAGTTGCACACAAGGTCGGCCTCGGAGGACTTCTCGAATTCGCCAAGCAATTGGGCGTAAAAACCGCACTGAAGCGCGAGCTAGGGACAGCACTTGGCGGCTCTGAGACGACAATGCTTGATATGGCGTCTGCCTATGCCACCATTGCGAACGCAGGACAACCAGAGCAACCTCATGCCATCACCGCCATTGAATCCGCGAGCGGTGAATCGCTTTTCCAGCACCACAGAACCAACGAACCAAGCGTTGGCGCCCCGGAATCCCCAAAAAATCAATTAGAAAAGCCATTGGAAAAACCGTTGGACGAGGCGACAGCCTGGCTGGTGACAGAAGGACTCCGCTCCGTCTTGCGCCATGGCACCGCCAAGTCAGCGTCCTCGATCGCGCAACATGCCGTCGGGAAAACCGGAACATCAAACGAAGGGACCGACAGCTGGTTTTGCGGCTATTCCGCTGCAGTGGCTGCTGCGGTATGGGTTGGTCGTGACGATCACACACCGATTTCCGACGCAACTGGCACAACCCTGGCCCTGCCAATATGGCGCCATTTCATCGAAACCTCGCTGGAAACACCTGAATGGCGAAAAAAATTCCATAAACCAGAAGGCATCGTCGAACTTCTGATCGATCCAACCTATGGTAGCCCAACGGAACGTGGCATCCGGATGTCGTTCCTCGAAGGTACCCAACCCGTTGGGACTGCCACCATGAGAATCGGAACCCCCAATCCAGATCAAAAAACAGAAGAAGATTTCCCTGATATCTTTACAAGGTGACCGATGGAAAATTTTGCCATGAACAAAAATATTGCTGCAAATATTTCCGCAATTCTTCTGGCAACCGCACTTTTGTCGTGCCAATCCGAGGCGATGGCCCAGGGATTCGAGGTTTCATCTCCCCGGCGGATTCCGACTCCCAATGAAGCTCCAACCAAGGACACAGCCGGATCTCCGCGATCGTCAGAATCAGCACCCGTGACCAAAAACGGTGAGACGAGGGACCGTTGCCGGGATGCTTTTTTCCAATATGCGCTGCCGTTAAAAAAAATTGCGCGCCACATCCCGAACACTAAATTTGCAGCCGAGGTGATGGCACTCGACGCCGATGATTGTCTGGCGCCCCAACGGCGCATTGCCCTGGTTAAATTGCTGACCAAGCTTTTGAATGAACACGACCTCAATGCGCTGGTGTTGGTCCCTGAGGACGGCAAAAACGCGGAAAGAAACCTGGCCACCGATGCATTGATCCGGGGAATGAAGTCTGCCCTCGGCCCGAGTCAGGAAAAATCGCTGAATATTGTGCGCATTCCAATACGAGAATCCGGTCAATCCATGACGGTGGATGACTTGATCAAAAACATTGCAATGACATTCTGGACAACCAGACCATCGATGATTATTTCAGCCCTGACGGCGTTGGAAGATTCAGCTGTAGGATCGTTGGCCAAGGACCTGGCCATACCTGTTGTCATCGTTGGACCGGCACCGATAGAAAAGTGGGGCACTAAGACCAAAAAATCACAGCGGATCTTCCGGATATTCCCTGATGAGGGCCACCTTGCTGCAACACTGGCTAAAACGGCATGCAATCGCGTCATCAAAAAAGCCGCCATCATCCGCCCAAGCTCACCGGCGGCGGAAAACTTCGCCAACTTATTCGAAACTAAATTTAAATCATGCGGCGGACTCGTCGCCACCGGAGGCGTTTACGTAAATGCAAACTTCGAATCGGTCGACCTGGCAATCAAGGAAATTGCACCCGCACTAAGCACGGCACCAGGGAGTTCCGCTGGCACAGCAGCCAAAGCCGGGCTTCTTATCCTAGATGACGCACGGGTGGCAAGGCATGCAGCCAAAGTTGCAAAACTGAACGGCCTTCCCGCAATCACCCTCATGGGCTACCATCGCTGGCGTTCGGCAACCATCATCGAACCTTTCGACCCAGCCTTTGAAATGTCTTTTTTTGTCGATTACCTTGGGTTGAATCCAGCCAATACGAGCAGCCTCCCCCAGTTTCCTGATCCACAAGCGACCTGGCAGGCAGTCTGGCTGGCGACAGGCACACGGGCCGGACAACTGGCATCCGCAACATTTCAAGCCGGATCAGGATATCCGCGCAAAAACTTGCACCGGGTCATGGCAACCTTGCCAGCACCGCAGGATCGTTTTTTTGGATCTAAAACTTTTTTTATGCCAAATTTAGAGGCTTGGTGGCCTGCCTTTGTGTTCACAATCACACACGGCAGTATTCAAGCTAATCCAACAATTGATCAGGGCGAGGCAATTCCAGCAAAACCCTGAATCCAAAACGCAGCATGAGGGGTTCAAGCTGCGTCGCAGAGGAATCCTTTCGCGTGACCCAAGCCGTACCCTGGTCCCGTGATTTTCCGATTTTTGATTCAAGGCCTGAGGCGAGATTCTGCACGCGGGAGGCAATGGCTGAACCTGAATCAATCCATTGCACCGGCCAAGGCGAGGCCTGCAACAATTCATCTCGCAGCAAAGGAAAATGGGTGCACCCAAGAACAACCGTATCCAGTCGCATCGATTTTTCGATCCTGGAAAAATCAACGAACAATGATTTGATCTCTTCGCGAACGAGTTCAACCGGGACCACCGAACCGCGGGCCTTTTCTTCTGCCAACTCGACGAGGCGCGAACTGCCGACGCGGATCACGTGGCGGTCGCTCGCAAAACGCTGAATCAGTTCATCGACATAAATCCGCTTGATCGTTGCCGGCGTGGCCAAAAGACCGATGACACCAGACGCCGATTTTTCAGCTGCCGGTTTGATCGCAGGCACCACGCCAACAATGGGAAGGTTCAACTTGGATCGAAGCAATCCCAGCGCAACGGTGCTGGCCGTGTTGCAGGCAATCACCAATAAATCAAGTTCTGCAGCCATGACAAAGCGGGAGCAGACATCGAGGGTGCGATGGGCCACAGCATCGTCGGCCTTGGTCCCGTAGGGGTGAAATTCGTTGTCAGAGCAGTAGTAGAAGTTTGCATCAGGCAAGGTGGACTTGATTGCCTGGTATACCGTCAGACCGCCCACGCCTGAATCAAAAATACCGATTCTAGTCATCAGTGTGCGCGCGCGAGACGGACGTTGTTCGGAATAACGGGGAGAACCGGTTTGATTTTTTTCTTGCGCATGGTGTGACCAAGCATGGCCTTGATCCGGTGGCGGACCGCTGCTGAATTGCCCGCTCCTTCAAATGCCTTGTGACGCAATATGGTCACAGGTTTTTGACCGCGGGGAAGATCTCCGGATGCTACCACTTCAATTCCTCCCGCCGGACGACCAAGGATAAAACGAGATGCATGGACGTAGTCTAACTTCCGGTTTTCATGACGGTCCAGAAAAATAACAACATGATCAGGCAACACAATGAGGTCACCCGGGCGAGCGAGTTCTAGACTGCGGCCGATAGATTTAAAGGATAAATCGCGTTTCTTCGTATGCCGGATCAGCGACTGGCTGGTGATCCTGGTGGAACCGAGTCCAGCCGCACGCAGCACCCGCGACACGAAACCGGAGCAATCTACACCGCACTGTTCACAGGCCGGGCACTGGGCGAGGCGCCGATATGGATTCACTTTTGTTTTTTCGATGCATCTCTGGCAGGCCGCACAGACAACCGGACTGCTGGTGGTGCGCCCACCCCAAACGTAGGCAATGTCATCGCGCCGGCTCAGAGCCGTCACGGCATCCAGCAGAGCGACCAGACGACGTTCTGAAGGATTCGCCTCGCTGACCTGGACCACGCGGGTAACGTCGGGCTTGCTTGATTTTCCACTGGCTGCCAAGCTGGTCTGGGAGAGACAAAAAACAGTGCACAGCAGAGAGACAAATAGCGCGAAAGGTAACGCGGCCGATCGCATCCAGCGATATTCAAAAATTGACCTTGCGAAAAGCACGAACACCTAGAGCACCAAGGGCTTTAAAGATTCATAAAGTTACGTGCCCCTTGATATGCTAAAAGCCTTTTTATGTCAAATTTCAATGAATTGATAAAAAATATAAGAAGTCTCTTAATCGGACCGGCGGTCTCTCGTTTTGCCCCCAGCCCAACCGGATATTTGCATGCCGGCCATGTCGTTTCATGCCTTTATGTTTTTGGAATCACCCGGGCAGTTGGCGGGCAAGTTCTGGTAAGAATTGAGGATCATGACCAAAGCCGGTCCCGGGATGCCTTTGACGATGCCATCCGTGATGACCTGATCTGGTTGGGATTAATCCCTGATCGCTCGCCCTGGCCAGGGCACGAACTTGGCCAGTTTGAACCGCAGCTCCGCCAAAGCCTTCGAGCCGGGATTCACGCCCAGCGGCTACAGGATCTTACTGCCCAGGGGCTCACCTATCGCTGCGACTGCTCCCGCAAGGGCCTGTCCCACAATCCCGACGGGGAACTTTTCCATGACGGTGCCTGCAAAAATCGTCATGTGCCACAAGATGCGCCCCACGGAATCCGCGTGCTGATGCCCGACCGTGATTTTGTTTTCGACGACTTGGCCCTAGGCACCCAGCACCAGAATCCGCAGCGTCAGACTGGCGACTTGCTCGCGCGGGACCGGACAGGATCGTGGACCTACCAGTTTAGCTGCACCGTTGACGACCTCGACCAAGGGGTCAATTTGATCATCCGGGGCGAGGACCTGCTCCCCTCTACCGCTCGTCAACTTGCCCTTCGCGAAGTTCTAAACGGATCTGATCTGGCCCCCACGCCACTCTTTTTTCATCACCCGCTCGTGAAAGATGAGTCTGGCAAAAAACTGGGAAAAAGGTTTCTTTCCACCTCAATCCGGCAAATGCGCCTTGATGGCCAGACTCCGGAAAAAGTATTGGGCTTTGCGGCATTTCTTGCAGGTAAGCTGGACCGGCAGGTTCCGTTG
>Ga0214919_10000452_pt1 | contig 69966 bp, 57 predicted proteins | sample LL1503_MetaG_FD_177994 | JGI IMG/M metagenome (GOLD analysis project Ga0214919, IMG submission 177994) | Freshwater microbial communities from Lake Lanier, Atlanta, Georgia, United States - LL-1503 | ecosystem: Environmental > Aquatic > Freshwater > Lake | place: USA: Georgia | collected... | reverse complement strand
AAATATGATTTTTTAATGTTTGATTACTTGTGAAGCATCTATTACAGGCCTCACATTTAAATTTTGAAATTTTTATTGGATTTATTACTAAACAGGGTACTTTTTTTGACATGTGTCTTTTTAATCCTCCATTAGTAGTGAATGATTTATTACAAATAAGGCAATTATATGACATATTAAGTTTTAATTTACTTTTTTCTTTATGTTTTTAAGAGAAAAGTAAATCTTTTCTTTATTTATTATTTGTATATACAATCTAATATTTAATATATTTAACTATTGTAAAAGTTCATATGAGAAAAGTAAAAGAGAAAAGTAAACCAAAGTTGAAAAAAACAGAATCTAAAAATTTGCTCTCAAAAAAAAATTTCAATAAAATTTTATCCCAAAAATTATATATAAAGAGGAAGTAGGATAAAATAATTATTTAAAAATAATAGTATATTAAAAACATTATTGCTTTATTGTTGATTTATTATACTCTTGGTTTAAATAATCCGCCCATGGACTAGGATCATCATAATCACCCAATGGTTTAGATATAACTAAATATTTACTGCGATCAGAATTAAATCCACAATACCAATCTTTCCATTCAATATAATTCTGCTCATAATATAAGAAAATAAATCGAATTGCTTCTTTTTGATTATCATATGTATATTCTTCTTTATACAAAATATCATAAATACTATTAATAATATTCTCATCAATAGGACTCATTAATATATTTTCTCCACATGGTAAAATTTTTACTAAATAATCAGTATTGGGTATCCAAATGCATTTACAATGCGATGGCCGCCTGTTAGCATACTCTTCAGCCATTTTTTTTACTTGATCTTTAATATAGCTTATAATATGCAATTTTAAATGAGTATCCATTTTTATATATTTTATAATAAAAAATATATAAATTCAAATATAAGCCTTTTTTTTTAATAAAAGATTTGACAAAGTCAAAACTTTACCCAAAAATACTCTGTCCCTTTGATCTCCAAAACGTGTTTTATATAAATGATATGATTTCTCATCAAAAGTCATTAATTTTTTAATATTATTACAAGTAATCTCTTATTATCAGAATAATCTGCAAGAAATGGGGCATGAAGTTTATATAAAAGCATTTGATTTACCCTTTTAGGGGCTTTAGTTTCAATAAATTTTTTAATATATTTTACTTTTTTCTTGTTGTAGATTGGCTTCAAAATAATATCTTTTACATTTATTTTTTTATATATATCAAAAAAATATATATCTATTTATATAACTCATTCCATAGAGATCGGTTTAAAAAGTTAATCAAAAAAATATTAATGGCACAGATACAAGCAAAATTATCTAATGAAGAATTGGCTATTAGATCTAAGGAAGAATTAATTGAATTAATAAATTTATTATATTGTAAAATTGAAGAGAAGCCAAAAACCAGCGAGGCTCAATTAAAAGCAATGAAAAATTATTATAAAAAAAAATCAGATTCTGTTTGTGAAACACAAAAAAAATATTATGAAAGAATGAAACAAAATCCAGAATGGGTTGAAAAAAAAAATAAAATTAGTATTGAAAGATATCATAGAAAAAAATTACTTATGCAAAACTCTTTTTAAAAAATAAGCCTTTTTTTAAAAAGTGAAATAGTATAAAAATACAATTAAATAAATAAAATTATTATTTGTTCTTATATATATAAGAAGCAAAAAACTTTGCATTTTTACTTAAAAAGGCATTATTTACGGTTATCCGAAAATAATGAATTTAATTGCTTTTTTGAAAACTCACACAAAAATTAATAATGAATTTATAGACGATTTTTTTGGACTATATGAATCTAAAGATAAATATAATTTTTCAATAAATATTGATGCGATTGCTAAATGGTTAAATATGACTATTGGTCATATTAAAGAAACTTTAGTATATTCTTACAAAGAAAAAATTGATTACAAAATAATAAAAGGGACAAGTAATGGCATGAAAGGAAAGCCAAAAGATACAATTTTATTAACACCAAAATGTTTTAAATTAATGGCAATGCAAAGTAAAACAAAAAAAGCAAGTCAAGTTAGGGAATATTATTATGAACTTGAAGAATTTATAGATCAGTATAAAGAGTATATAATTAAAGGACTTGAAGATAAAATTAAACAACTTGAAAATAATCAAAAACCTAAAATAAATCCATCAAAGGGTGTGATTTATATTTTAAAAACTGATGATGGTATCGGACATTATAAAATAGGTAAAACTAAAAATTTAAAGCAAAGATTAAGGCAGTATAATGGTAATAAAAAAGATGATATTATTCCTTTATATGTATATGAAACTGGTAATATTGATGAGGTTGAAAGATGTGTTAAATCTTATGCTAAACAATTTCAATATAGAAAATATAAAGAAATTTATAAAGCTGATATAAATACATTAAAAAGTTTAATAAATGATTGTGGAGAATTTAATGAAAAGACTAATTTAAAAATAAAATGGAAATCTAATAAGAACGGCGGAAATCATTATATTGCTATTTTTAGAGATTAATAAATTCATTATGTATATTTATGCAATAGCATATATTTATTTATTATTTTTAGAATATTTAATTAATTTAATTGTTGTTGTTTTGTCCAAGAATAGTTCCTTAAATAAAGATCTATAGATAATATTTTATTATTAATAATATTTAATAATATAATATTTAATAATATAATCTTTTAAAAGAGAATGCCATCTGATCCAAAACAAGGACAACTTGCCTCACTCATAATTTCAATTATTATTTTAATAATTGTAATTATTTTAATAGTTATTGTTTGCTGTAATTATAATTGTAATCAAATGAATCAGCCACCGGCTGTGCATGATCCATTATTAGTAGCTTATAGATATATAAATGGATTTAGGGACGGACCACATGGTGCACAAAGAAATAATAAATTTGCAAATACACCAAACCAGCCTGGTAACTATATGGGAAAATGTACAGGGTTGACCTGCACTGTAGGGTCTGTGCCGGGCGTGTGTATAGATGGAAGATGTGTAGTATAAATTCAATATATTAATTACATCTTAAAATTATGTAATTAATAATTGTTGCTGTTTTTTGGCCAAAAATTATATATAAAGAGGAAGTAGGATAAAATGATTTAAAAAATTGCAAACTTTTTTTAACGTAAAAAATGATACTCTTCAACAAAACTTAATGTCAAAAAAATTATATATAATCTTTTAAAAAAAGCTTTACCTAAATAATTTTCCATTTTATTATATTTATAAATATATATATAATCTTTTAAAAAAAGCTTTACCTAAATAATCTTTTAAAAGAGAATGCCATCTGATCCAAAACAGGGGCAACTTGCCTCACTTATAATTTCAATTATGTTTTTAGATTTAATTTAAATCTAAAGGATTATAGTAATTATTTTAATAGTTATTATATGCTGCAATATGTATAATACTAATAACACTAATGCCCAACAGCCGCGCATACAAAATCCACAAGCAGCACTTGCCGCTATATATAAGTATAAAAATAATTTTGCAAATACTCAAGAGTGTAAAACAGTTAAAGGAGCCAATAGGCCAGACTATGTACAATGTATTACTAGTAATAGAATGGATGATGGTATGTGCTATTCTGGAATTTGTTATCCTATTGATTAAATAGTAAATGGCTCAAATTTCAGAATAAAGCAATTACTTTATTCAATAATTGAATTATTATTTTAATATAATTAAATATTTATTTATTATTTTTAGAATATTTAATTAATAGCTTTTCAAATTGATCTAATTGCTGTTGTTTTGCCCAAGAATAATTCCTTAAATAAAGATCTACAGACATCATAATTTTTTTTGATAGTGATTTGACTTTATCAGAGATTTTTAATTTTAATAGATGATTTTTTTTTATTTCATTTATATGCTCATTCTCTTCTGGTTTTATTGTATATAATTTATATATAGTTACATTATGTTTAGATTTTGGCAAAGCTGCATGTGATTTATATCTAACACCGCGGCCAACAATCTGCTTTATTGAATTTTCATTCCATGCAGATTCCATTATTATAATATATCTAGTACCTTTCAAGTCTAAGCCCTCAGATCCAGCCTTGCTTATAAACAATACTTTAATTTTATTAGTATTATACTTTATAACAGCATCTTCTCTCTTCGCCATATTTAAATCTCCTGTTATATGTGCATATGGAATTTTTACTTTATCTAGCCACTTCATTACAGGAACTATTCCCATATTTATAAAATGAGAAAAGATTAAAAATTTTACATTCGGATCTGATTTAATCTTCTTTTTAATCCAATTGACTTTATCTGATTGTCCTTCAATTATATTTGATGCCCTCCTTAATCCATTATAAAACACATGAAGGTTTTTACCATTAAAATCTTTTATTTTACCTGCTTCTCCTTGTTCTATCTTATTATATGTATCTAAATAAGACCCAGTCATAGGGAGAAATACCTCAATGGTTTTTGTACTTGGAAAGTTAGGATCTATCTTTGTAGACTTTTTTAGATAAAAATTAAATATGCCTTTAATATACTTTTTAAATTTTGTCCTATCTCTATCGCCTATCATAGAATTGAAAAGATCTTGCGACATTGGAGCATCTTTAGCGGCCAAAGATATTAAATTAATAATATCAGAAGAATAATTAATTAATGGCGTCGCAGTTAATAATAACACCCTATGTGCCTTTTTAGTATATTTGTTTATTGCATTAAATCTTGAGCCATTTAATGTCCTTAAATTATGGGCCTCATCTACTATAAGTAGTGAATGTGAGGGATTAGCGGCCTTGCCAGATTCTATTGCATTTGTTATTCCTTGAATAGTATAAAATATATAATTATTATCAATTTGCTTTTGGGTCAATCCATATTGAATTGCTTGTTTTATAAAGTTTTTTTGTAGAGATGTTGGGGTTACTACTATTATATTTTTTATTATATTCTTTTTTAATAAACATTGAGATGCTGATACTGCGGCAAGAGTTTTGCCAGTCCCAACTGAGTGTACAGCAATAACTCCATGAGTGCGGACTAATTGATTAGATACAGATAGTTGATGTCGCTTTAATCTTAATTTAGTATCTTTATACAATATATCTTCGCAAATATTTTGTTGCTCCATAGTATATCTTTGTAAATAAATTGTAATAAAAAAATAATAAAATTACACTTTTTTGTTTATTGCAATTTATTTACACCATACCATTCCCCAATGCACTTTTGGAGTAGAATTTGATAATATATTTTCTGCAGATTCTCGATTATAGTATTGGGTACTATCTGGCACAAATGTATAATTATCTTCATATTGGATATAATATTCAGTAAATCCTAAAATTGATAAATAATTTATACATTGATATGCAATATCTACTAATTCGGATGCCCATTCAAAACATAATAAATCAACTTTTTGTGATAATGATGAAATGCATTCATATTCACCGCCCTCAACATCTATTTTAATTAATTTTGGCAATCCATATATTTCTATTAATTTATCTATAGATATTGTTTTACATATAGTTTCTGTATATTTTATTCCATAAAATCTTGATTTTATATCTGTTAGCCATTCTTTATTTATTGTCGATAAAGTATCAAACTCCGATTCATAAAAAATAATATCATCTTTGCTTGTACAAACTGCAAAATTAAGTAATATTATTTTATCATTTATACAATTATTAGTTAATTTAGTATATGTATTTAATGATGCTTCTATTGCAATAATTTTATCACAATTTTCTATATTGGATAATGACCAATTTCCTATATTTGCACCAATATCAAAATACATTTTTTCTTCTTATATTATTAGTATTAAATAATATACTAATAATAGTTTATTCTTTAATACTAATGATAGAAGAGTAACTTTTTTTAGATAAAAATGTTAGATGGAAAATCTAGATTTATTCCATTATTTAAAAGTGGAATACTATATATTTCAGAATCATATTGAAATATATTGGGTAGGTTGGCCAATTGCTCTTCTATTTTATCACCATTACGCGTTTGTCGATTAGATGGTAATATTTCATCATTACATTTTTTTTTGTATGATGGCGTATATGCACCATCATCGCTGGCATATACTCTTTTTTTTGATCCAATTGGCCTACCTGCTTTTGATCTCCTATCCACTTTTAGTCTCCTATCTACTTTTAGTCTCCTATCCACTATTAGTTTTTTAGTCTTAGCCTTAGCTTTACTATTAATAGCCTTACTATTTGGTAATATTGGCCCAAAAAAGAACTCATGCATTAATTTATATAATTTATTTGCAAAATTATTATAATTACCATCTCCGCCACCAGTTTTAAATGCATAACCCATTCTTTCATAATTTTCTATCCCAATAATAATAAGAAATATGAAAAATAGCATTTTTCTTTTATTTGTAAAAAGTATTGCTATTATACATTTTATACTAAGGCCATTTGCATTTGCATCTATTTTTGTTGTTGCATTTGCATCTATTTCCGTTGTTGCATTTGCATCTATTTCCGTTGCTGCATTTGTATCTATTTTTGTTGTTGCATTTGCATCTATACTACTAATAATATAATTAAATATATTGGTAAGTGCATCGCTAGTTTTGGGATTATCTCTTTTTATATCTTTATCTAAATTCATTTCATCATCTACAAATATATTATGCATTTTAAATAAATCTAATATAATAACCAATCCTGTAATAAAAATGTCTCTTTGCTGTTCTATATCTCTATTATAAAGTATAGATTTTTCTATAGCACTTTGGAGTATTATTTTATCATCTTTTGGTATTGTATAATTGCCAACTATCTTATTTATTGATAATTTTGTTACACCCAAAAGTTTAATATTTTCAGGGTTTAAAAATGCGCTACTTGATAATCCAAACATTTTATTATAATATTAATTATATATTTATTTATCAAATATATTTATTTATCAAATATATTTATTTAATTACATTATTATTTATAGCTATATGCTCTAAATTAAATATGGCGGCATCTCTTATATTTATTAAATTTTCTCTTTCTTTAAAGATTTCTATTAATTCTGGATTTGTATCTAAATGAAAAATACAATTTGCTGTATATTCTATGGCAGATTTTAATTTTAAAAATTTGTTAATTTCTTTTGGAATTATTAATTTGCAGCCTGTTGAAAAGCTTAATGGTAGGCATGCAGATATTGCCAAATTTTGCATTTGATTTATAGAATTGTGTGTATTATTTGGGATATAGCAAATATAATTTGTTGATGTTAATAATTTAAACATCTCCATTGCTGAAATATTTTCAAATAAATATATATTTGGCAAATTTATTGTATTATTTATAGTTCTATTAATTATATATATATCAAAATCGGATATATTTGATATATATGCATTTATATCTGATAAATAATGTGGTATACTACTATTTCCAAGAAATGTTATAATTGGTCTATTATTTTTTTTTATGCTTTCGATTTTAGTCTCATAATTAATATATTCAAAAATTGGAAAAGCATAAGTATTATCTATATCATTAAATGGGGCAATTGGAATATGATATTCTATTAAGGGCCTTCTATTTTTATTCATATGATCTATACATACAACATTGCGAGTAATATAAGAATCTGGAAATGATATATCATCATCTGTCAAAAGTAATACAAAAAGATAATAATTTAATTCATCATATGGTGGTAAAGTTTCTAAAGAATTAAATTTATATTTTGCTCTATATACATCTAACCAGCTGTTATCATTTATTTTATTTATAATAGTTACATCTATATTATATTTATTGCAAAAATCAAGTATAAAACCAAACATTTCATAATGAAAGGGAAACCCATTATATACTAGTATTTCTTTTCTTTTTATAGGAATTATAATATCTTGGCCCCACCCCTGATCTAAATCTAGTCTAGTAACAATTAATTTATTACTAACAATTAATTGATTAATATCTGTTAATTGATTACTATCTATTTTAAAATTAAATTTATCACCCCATAATGGATATTGTTTATTTAATAAATTATGTCCTAATATTAAATTTGTTTCTGATAAGTTAATTATTTTTGAATTTTGATCAGAGGATCCAACAAAAATATAATTATTATTTATTGGAATTGTAAAATATAAATCATTTATATTTGTATTATTTGGATAATCTAAATCTAAAATTGGATAGCTTTTTGTAATGGGATTTGTAATGGCATTTGCAAATAATTTTTTATTTATATATGTAATTTCCATTACTTCTGGTAGTTTTAAATTACTAATATTTATACTGCTGCTATAATTATTACCATGTATATGTATAGCATAATGTGTATTTGCTAATTTTTTTAACATATTACATCTATAAATATCAAAAGGCCAATGTATTTCCATAACAATTTGACTAAATTTATTTAATTCTTCTTTTGTCATAGCATCAATCCAATTAAATTCAGAGCCTTCAATGTCCATTTTTAAAAATATATTATTATAATCTTTAATATACTCTTTTAAATTTGTTGTATTTGATGTAGTTATATATCCGATATTTTTATTTACCCATTCTATCTTGCATTTGCATTGTGGAAAATGTTCTATAGTGCCATCAAAGGCAATACATTTAATATTTTTATATTTGTCTAAAAATGCCTCTTCAAATCTTATATCATTAGCAATTCCACATGATATAAATAGATCGTAATTTAGATCGTAATTTAGATCGTAATTTAGATTGTAATTTAGATCGTAATTTAGATCGTAATTTAGATCGTAATTTAGATCGTAATTTACTGCACTATCTGCTATGATATAGCCACCATCACAATTAGGTCCAATTCTAATTAATTTATTAGGTATTTCATATATAGATAATACAGTATGATCAAATTGATGTAATTCATCTATATTATAATGATTCCATTCAGTTTTATTATGATATGGTATTATTTTATATTTATAGTAATGTTTAAAAATTATTTTATCATTATCTACAATATTGGCATATTCTTCACCCCCTTTTACTTCACTATATAATTTGATATTATGAGTATCGCTATTTTGTATAATATTATATAATTGATTACACCAATAATGATAGTCATTTAATAAAATAGTATAATCTGTATTATACGCATCATATAATGCTTTTTGTATTATATGATGTTTTGGAGATGCTCCCAATATACCTTGAAATATAGAATTAGCTGTATATGATGAATTGACTGATATAAAATTATAATCTTTTATAATATTAGAAATATTTTCATATATCATAGCATCTGAATCCATAAAAAATCCACCCTTTAAATATATATAATAATATCTAAATAGGTCAGCCCTATGTGCTCCCGATGCAATAGAATTATATTTTTCTATAATTAATGGAAATTCACTACATTTATTATTTTGAAAAAAATCAATTACAGCACTATCATCATAAAATTTATACTCCCAATGATTTCCTAATTTATCTTTTATTATATCAATAATGTATTGCTCTGGATAGGATTTATTTGTCTGAAAGAATATTGGAGTTATTTTTGCTTTTATATTATCTAAAAATGCACTCATATATTGTAGATTAAGTGCACAATATTGCCCTCTTGAAAAGAGATGAATTGCTGTATCACTATTAATATTATGATCATTATTTACTGCATATTGTTTTAATATTTTATTATTATAGCAATTATATTTAAATGCATTATATACCATATATGGTTGATATGGTCTATCATATAAATGATTTGGCATCTTTTGAATATCTTCTATAATGGCCCCAAATAGATTTTTTATAGTTTCGCAATTATTAAATAATAATATTCCACTAGTAAATGCAGATTTATCACTATAATTATCCGTATTATTACCAAATAAGGTATTTCCCCAATAGTCTAATGGGTCATCAATATTGCCTTCTTCTAAAGTATATAAAATATCATCTTTAATGATAGAGAATATTGAATTTATATCTCCCTTTACTATAATATCAGCATCGAGGCATAATATTTTAGTATATGTAGATGTGCATATACTCGACAAATTAAATAAGTCTAATCTTGCCTTACACGCTTTATCAATGGTGTTATAAGTATCATTAATCTCAAAAATTATTTTATTATCATTATATATCGAATTTTGTTTTATCATATCCATAAATTCAGTAGATGTATATATTATTATATTTGTGTTATCATCCAAACATCCATAAAAAAATATACTTTCTAATAATAAATATGCCATTTCAACATATTTTTCTTGGTTAAAAATACAAATAAAAATGCAATTCATCTTAAAAAAAATAATATATATTAATCTATATATTTATAATTTAATTATATATTACTTGTTTCAATAAGATTAAAATTAAAATATTTTAGCATAATATTATATTCATTTTCATATCCCGCTCCTTGCTGTTTTTTAATTATAAATAGACATTTATTTTCTTCATCATAAATATGATGATCGTTTACATTATTACAGTTTATAATAATTATCATAAAGCAGGTAATATTATATCTTTTTTTGATATGTGTTAGCTTATCGATATAATTATAATAATTAGGACAATTATTATCAGTAATAAATAATAAGCATGTTGTTTCATTATATTTAGTAAATGCTGCATTAAATTTTTTAATTTTACCCTTCATTGAATTATAAATAGTTTCATTTAAAATATCATTATTATAAAAAATGCATATTGATTCCCAATTGGCCAAGTTTCCATCATTACTATCATTTTTTAAATAATTTTGATTAAATAATAAATTATTTTTATTATGATTGATTTTCATATGTGTTATATTAGTATATTTTAATAGTGCGGAAATTCCTTCATTAATTTTATTTGTATTCTGTACATAAAATAATTCTGTCTTTTTTGCATTTTTATTAAATAGTACTATATCAGATAGATAATATTCAAATTTTTCATTTATTAATCTTAATGCCGTTTCAAAGTCCACATATATAAAATCGAGAGGAGAGCTTAGTTTTCGCAAATTAAATTTAGTCAAAAAATTTCCAGAATTAGAATTTGCTCCAATACTAAAAATACAATTTATTTTATATTTTTCAATTGTTTTTTTCACTACACTACATATAATACCTTCATTTTCAATCATTTCATTGAGTCCAATATCGCTGTTGAGTCCAATATCGCTGTTGAGTCTAATATCGCTGTTGAGTCCAATATCGCTGTTGAGTCCAATATCGCTGTTGAGTCCAATATCGCTGTTGAGTCCAATATCGCTGTTGAGTCCAATATCGCTGTTGAGTCCAATATATTTTTCAATTTTTAAATTTTTAAGATCATCAATAGTTTGTTTAACATTTGAATAACCATTTACAATAATATATTTTATATCTTTAAATCTTTCAATTGCATTTAATATATTAATTTTACAGTCTTGATAATTTATAAATACAATTTGTATACTATCTGGCAATATCCCCCAACTACCATTATATGTTACATATTTAATATTAGTAGAATCTTTATTTAAATTTTTATTAAAATTTATACATTCTACATTATTATCTACAGCATATACTTTTGAAAATATTTTAGATAATATTTTAGTTAAATATCCTTTATTTGCTCCAATTTCTGCAATGGAGTATGTAGATTTATTTTTAAAAAAATCATAAATATCATATCTCATTTGCTCAGAGCAGCAGGGATTAATAGCGCCACTATTGCCACTGCCACTATTGCCACTATCGCCCCCTTCAATATTTATTAATTTAAATAGTTTAATATGTATACTCGTTTCTGTCTGTTCTTCAATATCATAGCCATATAAATTAAAATAATTCAATATAGTGGAAGCTGCTTTTATGGTCTCCCCCTCATTACTATTTTTAAAAATAATATTTATTGGTCGGATATTAGACAAATTTAGATCTAATAAAATATCACAATCATTAACATATAAATATTCTATAAAATCTATATTATAATCTTCTATTAATTTATTTAATATTCTGTTTTTTTCTGGCATGCCGCAGGTGAGATAAATTGTATTAGAAGATGTTACCAATTCATCATTAGATGAATTTACTATAATATTAATATGTGATTCATCTGTAAATTTATTTACGAGTATATCTGTAAATGCATCGCCAATGTGTATTATATATTTTAATGGATTTTTATTATAATATATTTTGGAATTTATATCATAATATGTATTATTGCATTTTTTTTCATATATATAATATATATTATCTAGTGATATATTAATATCATCTATAAATGATACAATTTTTCCAAACCAATTTGTACCACCTTGGCCTAAATGGAAATATAATACATTTTCTAAATTGCAAAATATATTAAAATTATCATGTCCAAATATATAATCGCCATGGGATGCATTTGTTAAATGATCTATATTACTAATAATACATTTTTTTTTATATAATTGGAAACAACCTAATACTGCTGGTGGGCTGCAGTGTAGCACATTATTATATATAAAATTTACATTATTTACATCATTTAAAATTTTCCTTTTATCTAAAAATTCAGAAGTTTTTAATAAATTATTTCTAAATGCTCCATATATGCAATTAGAATTTAATTTTTCTTTATATAAAATATCAATAAAATTATTTGGTAAAACTATATCACTATCTATTGTTAAATACCAACTTTCTGGATATTCTTCATATGCCATTTGTTGAGCAAAATTAAGTGCTCCATATTTGTCAAATTGTTTACCATTATTTTTAAAATTATATAATACTACATATACATTATCAAATTTTTTACAAAATTCTACTGTTTGGACATCATCTTCTTGTGTCACTAAATAAATTTTATCAAAATGCAAATAATTTACAGGTAAGGTAAATTGCAGAGTGTCAAAATAATTATAAGATATACATATAGCAACCAATGGAAATTTTGTATTTTTTATAGGAGGATCTCTAACATTATATATTTTTGCTCCATTATGTACTATATGTATATCTTTTATATTGGCTAAAAAAATACCCATAGATTGTAACTTGTAACTAGATTCTACTTGTGGACCTGTTGGAAAGTGATGAATTATTTTATCACTATGAGCATTATGGTCATTATTTACTACATATTGTTTTAATATTTTATTATTAAATTTATTATATTTAAATGCATTATATACTATGTATGGCTGATCATATATATCATGCGGTCTATTTTTAATATCTTCCATAATGATATCAAATAAGTTTTTTATATCTTCACAATTATTAAATAATAATATTCCACTTGTAAAGGCAGATTTATCTGAATAATTATGTATTTCATTACCAAATAGGGTTTTTCCACCATGCCAATCAAAGTCATAATTATCAGTCAAGCTGCCTTCTTCTAAAGTATATAATATATCTTCTTTAATGATGGAAAATACAATATTTATATCCCCTTTTACTAAAATATCCGTATCAAGATATAATATTTTAGTATATGTGGATGTGCATATACTCGGCAAATTAAATAAGTCTAATCTTGCCTTACATGCTTTATCAATGGTGTTATAAGTATCATTAATCTCAAAAATTATTTTATCTCCATTTTCTGTAAATATTGAATTTTGTTTTATCATACCCATAAATTGTGTAGATGTATATATTACTATATTTGTGTCATTATCTAAACACCCATAAAGAAATATACTCTTTAATAATAAATATGCCATTTCGACATATTTTTCTTGGTTAAAAATACAAATAAAAATGCAATTCATCTTAAAAAAAATAGTGTATATATAATAATTTTATTTTTATAATTATATTTTCATTATCTTGAATTTTCATTATCTTGAATTTTCATTATCTTTCTTGAATTTTTAACACTACTTGCTCAATAGTGGCAGCTTTTATATTATTTTTTGATTTTTTTGACTTTTTTGATTTTGATGGCTTTTGTCTCTCCGTAAGTTTTTTGAGATCTGCATTAGAGTAGCAACTTAATATAGCAGTATCTTTTTCAATTAAATCTTCCTTGATTAAATCCACTTTAATTAAATCCTCTTTGATTAAATCCACTTTAATTGAATCCTCTTTGATTAAATCCTCTTTGATTAAATCCTCTTTGATTGAATCCGCTTTAATTGAATCCTCTTTGATTGAATCCTCTTTGATTAAATCCTCTTTGATTGAATCCGCTTTAATTGAATCCTCTTTGATTGAATATACCAATATATCAGATATGTCAATTGCTAATGGATTAATAGTTGCATAAACTTCAGTTTGATTAGAATTTTTTGCATTAAACTGTGTCATAAATCCCCTTGAAATTAATATATTAATTTTAGATAGCTCATCTAATACACCATCATAATCTATCGTTTTAGATTTAATCATATTAAATAATGTTAATAGCCTATCTCCTATTTCCCATATTTTTTTAGATATTTGATCATATTCACTATCTAATATGGATGTTTGCTTTAACAAATTTGTTGTAACCTGAAAAGTTAGCCATGCATCATCATCTTCCTCATCTCCCTCTTTTTGCATATTTTTAAATTGGTTTACCATATTATTATATTTTATGAGCAATGGAGCAATTCTATTTAAAAGTGTTTGGCTATTTATTTCTATATGGTCTATATTAACTAATCTTTTTTTCTTGGTTTCAGTTATACATCTTTGAGTATTTTTCTCTGCTATTTCTTTATTTCTTTGCAATTGGGCATTTACTAATTCTGTATTAGTACCATGCCGCTCATGCTTTTTATTAGTTCTAGCTTTTGCATTTACCATTTGGGCCCTATGTACAGTAGGTTCAGAACGGTCCTTAGAATACATTGCTGACATATAGTCTGAAATAAATTCAAATTCAACTCCTTTTGTAGGAATTGGTACAATATTTCCAAGTTCAATATTTTTTTTATAATTATCATGCTGTACTGGAGTTAACATAATAATTATCTTTTTAGTTAAATCATAGGGTTTGGAGAAATATACTATTGCATTTTCTAGACCCATACGAATTTCATTACATTTATCAGCACTTTCTAATTTTGGCAAAAACGCCGATAAGTCTTTAGACATAAATATATTATTAGGCGACTCTAATGCTATCCTAACAATAAGATCAATTAGATGGGATTTCAGTAATTTAGCCCGTTTTATACAAGATTCACTATAAAATGCTTTTTGCTCCATAATTATTATATAATATATTTATATATAGTACTTATCAAATATCATAATTAAACTGATAATTTAAACACTTGACTACTAATATGTCCATATGTAGTAATATCTTTTAACCCTAATAGCTTACATACCTGTAGATATAGCCTATTTTCTTTATCTACCTCAATATAGGTTAATTCATTATTAGGGGTTAACTGTACATATTCATAAAAATATAGAAAAATAGATAATATTATATCTTTTTTTCTATATTTTTCTTTTATTGATATAGATACTTCAATCCCATAATGATTTTTTTCAATCTTTATTGCTCCAATCTTTTTAGTTAAATGTAATATGCTTAGAGCCTTTTGAAAAAAGGCTTCACCCAAAAGATCCTTTTTATCATTTTTAGACTTTAATTCTTTTAGTTGAACGCGTATATCTATTTTTTCACTACTATGATATTTATATACTGCAATTTGATTTAATACCATTTTTGTATGTATTGGGCATATATATTCTTTATTTTCATATATATTAGTAAACCATACAACATCATTATCATCTATACTAAATTCACATACTATCATAGACATCATAGATGCTAATTCTCCCATTTTATTAATAATTTTATTAATTTCAGTTTTAATCTTTATAGGGTATGCATTTAACGCATCTATAGATATTATTTTTTGAGTGTCTTTAGGGGGGTAGTCTTTAGAGAGGTAGTATTTAGTAATTGAGACACCATTCATTAATATTTTATATATCAAAATATTAATAATAATTTGTTTTTTTATATTTTGGGGCAATTCCATCACTTGTGTATCTAATGGGAGAGATTTAAATCTTTCTTCTGAAGATATTTTATTAGTAAGTTTTTGTAATTCTGTATCATATATTGCAAAATTTTGACCTAATTTAAAACGCATAGAAGATATTGGCTTAACTAATTCTTTAATAAGATTATTAGAATAAGTATTACCTCTAAGCGATATTGTGGAGTTTTGTAAAGTGGGATTTAGCATAGTGGGGTTTTGGGTAAAGCCTTTTTTTAAAAGGCTTCTCCACACAAAAGTATCTCTAATTTGTGGATTCTTTCCTTCAACAATGGTTCTAAATGCAACAATTCCCAAATATTTAAATCCATTACCCTCTAATACAAAGTTAGCCTCTTTTCGCATTCTACCATCTGGAATATATGCCAAAATATATCCTCCAGACTTCACAGCCATTGCTGCTCTCTTAAACATAGGCTTATAAAAATGATTATACCAATCATTAATATTTTTATAGTTTGTTGTAGATGTCAACTCTCCTTCATATAATTCTTTATCATAAAATGGAGGACTTAAAAATGCAACATCAAATTTTTTATGCAAATTCTGCCCATCATATTCATCTTTATTAAAAATTTTTGATTTTTCAAAAGGTGCACAAAATACTTTCCAATCTATTTGGGCATTAGGGATATTATTATAAATATTAGTATATACATCTTGTAATTTATCATTTGTATCCCAACCTCTATAAAATTTAACTCCTGCAATAGAAGCAGCAATTAGACGATCTCCCCAGCCTGCAGTGCAATCAAGTAAACTTGTTGCTTTAAAGTATGAAAATAAAAATACTCCAAGAGATACATTAAATATATTACACCCTCTTGCTCCATTATATACCATTTCTCTTAAAGCTTTTACATCACTGCCCCTTGATAGAAATTCACCCTTTTGCACCTCCCATATTGCGTATGGAGATTTTTCATTTCTTTCAGCACATTGTATTCTTATATGTTCAACAAAGTGATCAACTATACTATCTGCATTATCATAATCTTCTGGAAATGTCCTATCTACTGTAGCTATATATTTATTTACTGTTGCTCGCATTATATTATTACTTGTACTACCACTGCTATCTGCACTTGTACTACCACTGCTATCTGCACTTGTACCACCACTGCTATCTGCACTCGTACTGTTATCTAATATAGTAATCTGACAGCTTGTTTTATAAAATTCAATTAGATTATTATACATAATAAGGAAACTTGGTATATAATATCTCCTATATGGAAAATTATCTTCTAATGCTGAATCCCAATTACCTAATTGTAGTTTATTATGTGGTCGAATAGGAGAAAGTTGTATTTTATCAAAATGATCAGCATATTCGTATATATCATATTTTATACCATTAATTGAATGTTTTTTATCTGTTAATTGAAATCCTAAATTAGTATATAATGCAATTGCTGCAATATTATGTGATAATATCATTACTGTATGAAGTTGTGATGGAATAATGCTAAATAATAGAATATGTGCAAACATTGCAATGCCATTTTTTCTAAATTCTGGAAGAATAAAACATTGTATTATACAAGTAAATGATTCAAAACTAATACATTCAATATATCCAATTACATCCGTATTTAATAATATTGCATATTTAAATTTTTCACTCTCATCTATGTTAAAATATACAAATTGTTTGCAATCTGTTATTAATTTGACCATATCATAAAATATATTTTTTTGAGCTCTATTACAAAATTTTAATGGTTGTAAATATATTTGAGAATATAAAATATTATCATTTGTGACATAATTAAAATATACAGGCATATTTATACCTCTTTCTGTTATATCATTTGATACACTATCATCACATTTAGTAATGGCGGAATTATTAAATGTAAAATTATGTAGCCCTACAGTTTCAAATAAATGCTTATTTTGTTTACAAAAATGAAATATATCTGAATATAGTTTATTTTCATTATCGCTTTTACCCTTATAGTAAATTCTTAATATTTTATTATAATAGTGTGAAAATATAGATATATCCATTTTTTTTAACTCAAATTGAGTTAAAAAAGTCTATGCAATGGTATTTTTTGTGAACTTTTTTTTTAAAAAAGTCTATGCAATGGTATTTTTTGTGAACTTTTTTTTTAAAAAAGTCTATGCAATGGTATTTTTTGTGAACTTTTTTTTAAAAAAGTCTTTTATATTTGAATATTATTATATATAAGTATATTTTTAAAACTTAAAAAGAAATGAGGCTATTTTTAAATAAAACTGAGGTATTTAATAAGCATTTAAATGGCATTGGGAGGGAATTATTTGCCACTATTTCTGATGATATATTATTTTATAAAAATCACTATTATGGATCAAAATATAATATGCGAGAACATCTGCCTGAGGTAATGAGACATATTATAAATACTATTTTTCAAAGAAGTTATGTCTATATATTTTCTCCAGATGTTGTAGATTGGTATTTGTCAAAATTGGGAATTCTTTGCTTTTTTAATGGATTAATATTTCAAAAAGAAGAAAATGGAAAACATATAACTATACCAGCTAATGTAATTAAGGAATTAGGCTTAGTATATATTTTAGACCCAAATTGTGGCCACATAGATGACAGTATAATAATAAAAGAAGATATTATAGAGTATGTAAATTCTCTAAAAACAATACATTCAAGAAAGATATGGAAGGCAATTGAAAAGGTATTATCTGGAAATATTACCTCATTAGTAAGGGGCCATCATTTAGAAGTTGAATTAGAGCACATATTTTCTAATAATAGAGTGCAGTCTATAATTGGCAAAAATTGTAATCAATTTGCTGATATAATGGCATTGTGCGGCAAATCTGATATACTTAAATATACAAAATATTATATGAAATTTGGAGACGCTGTTGAGCAATGTTGGATACAATATGATATTGATGGCAATAGATATGTAAGATTTTCAGATACATTCAATGATAAGATGTTTTTAGCAATACAAGAGCATGACTTTATTGGATCTGATTGTATGGATTATGAATGGTTTTGCTTAGGCAATGGTTTAGGCAATGGCTTAGGCAATGGCTTAGGCAATAGTGACCTTAGTACCAATTACACTTCTGTAACTAATTGCACTTCCGTAACTAATTGCACTTCTGTAACTAATTGCACTTCTGTAATTTCTGTAATTAATAAATCATACATAATAGAATTTATGGAAACTATGGGATTAAGTGAGTATACTATGCTAGAAATAAAAACATTTACAGGAGTAACTTATATATCCAATAGCACAATTTTGTTGCAATTTGAAAAGTATCTAAATGAGCATTATCGTATATTTGCACCATTACCATTGAGCAAAAGAACTGAGTGTCCAATTACAAATAAGCTATTACAAAAGCAGTTTTGTATACTCACCACATTAGATATTACAACTGCTGAATACATTATGAGTATACTAAGTGTGCAAAGGGTATTATTTTACCCTTACTATCATAATCACAATTTATTTGTTAGTATATTTCATATATTAGCACAAAGAAATAGATTTGATATACTAATGCTAATTATTAAAAAATTGGCAAATAAAAAATGGTGGAAATGTAAAAAAGCATATAAATGGGTAAGACAATTTTTTGGCAATGGCTTCATTAATGAAAATACAACTCATTATGATGATGAAATGTATTATTCATATCAGTATGGTAATATGTGTGTATTGACTACATTAATTGAATCAGAATCTATCTCAGATAATGAATTAATTCATATGCATGATGCATTACTTAATTGTGGCATTGTATTAGAAATGGAGGCTGTGGAGTTACAATCTTTTGATTATGATGACTATAGTGGTGATCATTACAGATCATTAACTGATATCGCAAAATATATAATAACTAATAGGCCTAGATATGTGGCATATTTGGCCTGTATGGGTATATCAGAATTTAGCTATACTACACCACTATTGAGACAAAATACAGATAATTATAAATTTATATATGATAGATCAATTCCATTATTCTTCACTAAAGACATATATAGAATGCAATCTTATGAAATGCGTATTATATACAGACAAGAATATAATTCTATTTTTACTATTTATACAATGATTTATAATAGGCTTATTGCAAATGCTAGTTTTATTGATGTATTTTATAATAAAGATCTATTTATTCTTATTATATCTTATCTATTAGATGAATATTATTATTCTCTATTTATGAAGGATTTTATAATGGATAATGCTGATGAGGCGGTAGGGGCTAATTAACAAAATAAAGATTATATTAAATATATATGAATAATATATATACTTTGGCCTTTTACAAATGTTACTATTTTTATATATTACAATATTTTTTTTTATAAATTGTATTATGTGCTATAGTTGCTATATAAATAAACTAGCACCAATTAATAAAATTATAGATTGCAAAAAAATATATAATATATTTAATACATTTTCAATAATTGAAGAGGATTTAGTTTATAGCAATGCTAATAATTTAGTTTATAGCAATGCTAATAATTTAGTTTATAGCAATGCTAATAATTTAGTTTATAGCAATACTAATGATTTAGTTTATAGCAATGCTAATAATTTATTACATACCTTTGCAATCTTTGATGAGCACTTTAAATATTCAAATGAGGGTATAGCCCAATTATTAGAACTATCTTCTAAATATAATTCTAATTTTTGTATTATACATAATCAGTGTAACTTATATGATAATTTTAGATTAAAAATAGATTATACACTATTATATATGGAAAAATTATATAACTGTAAAATTGATACAAATAGAATATTAGATAATGATTATATAACATATGGAAAATTTCCATATTATTGCTCATTATACCAAAATGGGATATATACAAAAATAAAAATTAATAATTATTAAAAAATATTTTAATATGGAAAATTCAGAAACTGCATTGCTTATAATATCAATTATTATTTTAGTTTTATTAATTATTGTAATAGTTATAATAATATGCTGTAATAATAACCAATCTCCATCTAAAAATAAATTTTGCGTCGATCCATGTTGTAACGTACCAAATGATGCTGGTAAATCGTGTACATTTACTGCAAATGGTATGAAAGAAAGTGGTATTTGCGTTAATGGGCATTGTCAATCTAATTGGTAGAGTATATTATTAAAATCGAATAATATCATTATTATTATTATCTATAATATAATGATTAGCCTCTTTATGAATTTTATCTTTAAAGATTAATTTATTTTCAAAATATTGATATAATAGTATATCATATACTGTATATTGAAATGGTTTAAAATATTTATCTGTTGATGTGACTATTGGCATTTCCATATTATAAAAATACTTTACCATTAAAAAATCTACAGCAAATGGTGATTGCTTTTCTGTCTTATATACATATATAAAATTATTATTAATAGCATAGTTGGTATATTTATTCTTCTGTTCTATAAATTCATCAAAGGGGATAAAAAAGATAGAATCATATACAGAATATTTATTTATATTAATATTTCTTATATCTATAATTTTATTTATAATGAGCTTAATAGCAGCTGTGGCGGCTAAAATAGATAAAAAAATATATACTAATAGTTTTGACATTGCTTATATAATATACTAATAAATATTTAAATAAATTATCAAATTTGAATATTAGTTTCACTTTTTATATAAAATTAAAAGATTGTTTTGGTAAAGCTTTTTTAAAAGATTAATTATGGACAAATTACAAGATGCAAATATAGATAGAATTAATATTAGTAGATTAATTAACTTGACCAAAAGGGAGAAATATTTTTTAAAGAATGCTATTTATTGCAATGGGTGCTGTAAAAAATCATATAATTATTATGGTAATGTAGAGAATGTACAATCTTACTTACAAGAGAATTTAGTTGGAGAAAATGATGATAAATTTATAAAAATATTAATTAAAATTATTAATAAGGTTGGTAAATGCTATCCAAATAAAAATCATATTTGGATATCAATTAGAGCAAATAATTCATATATCTGGAAAAATGCAAGATGGCATTGGGATGGTAATTATTATGACCATAAGTATGACAATGACCATAAGTATGAAATACATTCTAAATTCATCGCCACATTATGCGGCCCTCAAACATTTGGAATAAATGCAACTCAATCAGATAAAGAATACTATAAAATATTACGTGAGCAAAAATTTGCAGGAATAATTACTGAAGAAGAATTTGGGCAAAAATTAGCAGATCAATTTTCTCCAAAAAAAATAAATATAAATTATTCTATTATAAAGGTGGGAAAAAATAATAATTCTGACGAATGTCGGCAAATTCATAGTGAGCCTGTAAATATAATTCCAGATAAAAGAAGAGTATTTATTTCAATATTATATGGAAGTGAGGAGGAAATATCCTCAATGAATAAATAATAAATATTAAATAATATTAAATATAATGATTTATTTTTTTGTATTATTTATTCTTTTAATTTTAGCTGCATTAGTAATTGCATTAGTATTTAATAATTCAATTACGTTATCAGTATGTAATAATTTTCCAATTTCAAAAATACATGGCGGTGCTACTGAATATAATTATTGATCAGCTATTACAATTAAATGAAACTGATGCATATATTAAATCCAATGAATTTAATATATTTAATGTATTAGCACCATTGCCAAAATTATTTTTTATGCTAGTAAATCACATATACTAAGTTCGCATTTTCCATTGTCACCATCAATTGAACAGGCTTGCCCATCGGGCACTCCAGTACAATAAGCACCAGCACCATTGCCAAAATTATTTTTATTACCATTTCCAATAAGACCTTTATTATATAAACCAGCTGCAGCCAATGCTTTTTGATTTTGTGTTAGTGATGTTGCAGTATTGTTATTGTTATAGCATAATACTACTACAATCACTAATATAATTACAATCACTAATATAATTATTGAAATAATTAATGACCCTGTATTCATATTACACCCACTAGTTGGCATTTTTTAAAATTACTATTTAATTAAAAATTAAGATTATATATTTATATAATTATTTTAATATATTATTTTATTAAAAAGCTAATTCATTGCCACATTATGTGGCCCTCAAACATTTGGAATAAATGCAACTCAAGCGGATAGGCAATTTTATAAAATATTACGTGATCAAAAATTTGCAGGAACTATCACAGAAGAAGAATTTGGGCAAAAATTGGCAGATCAATTTTCTCCAAAAAAAATAAATATAAATTATTCTATTATAAAGGTGGGAAAAAATAATAATTCTGATGAATGTCGGCAAATTCATAGTGAGCCTGTAAATATAATTCCAGATAAAAGAAGAGTATTTATTTCAATATTATATGGAAGTGAGGAGGAAATATCCTCAATGAATAAATAATAAATATTAAATAATATTAAATATAATGATTTATTTTTTTGTATTATTTATTCTTTTAATTTTAGCTGCATTAGTAATTGCATTAGTATTTAATAATTCAATTACGTTATCAGTATGTAATAATTTTCCAATTTCAAAAATACATGGCGGTGCTACTGAATATAATTATGCAGAGGGTTTAGATATATTTAATAAAATCAGGCAATTAGTTAATAATATGATAAATAGTATTTCTGAAAAAGAATTATTTGATAAATGTATAGAATATAAAGGAGTTAGTAAATTATTAAAAAATATATTAATATTAAAAAAGATAGATCCATATGGTGTATATTTAGAATTAGGTAGTATTGAAATGACCCCTTCAGATATGAGGCCTTTTATATCATACTATGAGCCCTTTCTTACCCATTGTACATTTGATCAAATAATGGATGAATATGATAGATTTAAAGAAACTAAACAGTCATATTTAATATATTGGATAAATTTATTAAATATATTTAGAATATTAATTAGGTTTAATTATGATAATATGCTACATGGAAATTACTTAGACAGTAATAATGAATGCAATTTTATGGCATTAGTTGATATATTTATTATAGCATTAAATTGTGAATATAGTGATATATTAATTGCATATAAAAAATATATTGAATATATTATATGTGCGAATAAAACTATTATAGAGGAGGATCCTCAACATAAAGGGTATACAGATTATCGTATAATTATTGATCAACTATTACAATTAAATGAAACTGATGCATATTTATTATTATCTGCAAATAGTATATCTGAAACTAGATATGGTATTTTTGAAGGAACTAAATTTTTAATATCATCAAGTAATCCATATAAAATAGCTGATGAAGTATATTCAGATATTGTTCCATATATATATCATGATTTATATTTTCATGGAGGTTATATAAGAAAATCAGCTTTAATGCCTGAAAATGAAATAGAATTTAGAGAATTATATAGGCTAAGTATAGAGTATAACTATCCAAATATATTTAAATTAATTTTTGAAATATTTCATGAAAGTGGTAGCAGAAATGCAGAATTACCATATTCAAAATATTTATTTATATGCAATTGTTTATCATTAATATTATTTTGTGATTTTGTAAATACTAATAGTAGTGAATATGCTGAAAATGTAAATAACGAGCATATACATTCTATCTATGAAACACTATCTTTTATAAAAGATACTACTGATTTAAATTCAAATGCTTTAGATTTATCTGAATTTTTATTTAACTGTGGATATATAAGTAAAGACTCACATGATAAATTAGATATGTACATAATAGGTGATGAAGATAGTTCTATATATGTTAACTATAGATATAGAAATTTTATAATAAAAAAAAGGAATTTTGCTAGAGAAAATAGAGGTGGAATAAGCAAAACAATAAGTTTATTACGTTATAAATATCGACCTATTAGCAAGTTATATGACTATATTATAAATGATATAGATGAAGAAAGGGAGCAAAAAAGATTACCTTATCAGAGAGTAGCTTTTTTAAAAGAGTTATTATTTGACTATAACTAAGTTAATATAACTAAGTTAATAAATTTTCTCAAAAAAATAATAATTCTAATGAATGCCGGCAAATTCATAGTGAGCCTGTAAATATAATTCCAGATAAAAGAAGAGTATTTATTTCAATATTATATGGAAGTGAGGAGAAAATATCCTCAATGGATAAATAATAATTTTTATTAAATAATAATCTTTATTAAATAATAATCTTTATTAAATAATAATTTTAATTAAATTGCCATCTTTAATAACTAAATATCCGCTATTATCAATTTTATCTATAGTGTCAAACATTTTATAAAATGACACTTCTTTAAATGCTAAGAATTTTATAATGTATAAAATAATATATATATTTATTTTTTTTATAAAAATTGGAATAATACCCATTTTAAAATTATTATTTAAGGCATTTGCAACGCCTCTATCTAATAAAAAGGTTTCATCATATTCAGAATGAATTTTATATATATTATAGTCTGTAATTGTTTTAAAAATAGAATATGGCAAACGGATTAAAATATTTGTATTATTTATGCAAATAGATTTTATTGCATTTATGACTTTCAGTATACTATATTTTACAATTTTTTTTAATTTTTTTAAATAGCTCGACTCGGGCTGAATAGTAATTTTGGAACATAATTCATCTATAAGTCTAATTGCTACAACATATATGCAATTTAATATAAATCTTGATGTATAACTAAATAAATCAGATATAAATATTAATAAATAATTATATAATTTTCTCATAGTTTTTAATCTAAGATATATATCATTATCATAATTTAATATTATTGAAGTATATGATAGTATCATACGCTTTGCCGTATCAAAATTAAATCTTTTATATCGCAATCGCTTATTTGTAAAAATTGGCAATGGCATATCTTGTAATATTTTATTAAATGATCTACATAATATAATATTAGTAGTTACAGCCTCCTCTGTATTTATAGTAAATTCTCCTAAATTAGTTGTATGTATATATCTATAAACCTCCTCCATACTATTTTATTTATATATTTATAAATTTATATAATCAAATATATTTTATGGCATTTCAACATCTTCGACATCATCTTCATCTTCATCATTCTTTTTATTTATACTCAATGCTTGTTCAATATCTAAATCTTTAACATTTTTTGATATATTTAATATATTATCTAAGTCACCCATTGCTTTTTTTAATGTATCATCTATTTTTGGAATGTTATCTTTATTAGTGCAAATATATGGACTATCAATTGGAATATTAATATTTTTTTGAAGTAATTCTATTTTATTCTTTCTATATTTATACCTAATGGCGCAAAAACAATTGTAGCAATGATTTGCTACAAATAAAATTAATGATTTATTAAATTTCTCTTCATCTATATTAGGCTCATTATAAATAGTACTTACTAAATTTTGACACTTTTCACAAAAAATAACTTCTTTGTCCTTCCTTTCTGCTTCATTGTCATCTCCATTTTCTGCTTCTTTGTTTTCTTCATCTTCATTACCATCTCCATTTTCTGCACCTTCATTGTCATCTCCATTTTCTGCACCTTTATTGCCATCTGCTTCTTCATTGTCATCTCCATTTTCATTGCCATCTCCATCTTCATTGCCATCTCCATTGCCATCTGCTTTATTGCCATCTCTATTGCCATCTCCATTATCATCTGCTTCATTGCCATCTCCATTATCATCTGCTTCATTGCCATCTCTATTGCCATCTGCTTCTTCATTGCCATCTGCATTTTCATTTTTAATAATTGATGGAATAATAGAATCCATAATATTTATTATTTTAGTTGCAGTGGTATTAATATCATAAATTTTTGAGTCTTCAGTTGAAAGATCTATTTTTTTTATAAAAATATTATATGAATCATCTAATAATTTTAGAGTTTTAATTGAATGGATTGCATCTAATCTATCTTTAGCTGATTTTGAAAGCCCAATATTTTGCTTCCAGCAATCAATTGAATCTATATATGTAATTCCTACTTGCATTAAAGTAGATTGTACTTTAAGTGCATCCTCTCTATTATTAGATACAAATGCAACAGCATCTATATCTTTATATAAAACGACCCAAACTTTCAATAAATCAGATGTTTTTGAAGTTTTAAAACATTGTACTATAAAAGTTACTAAATGATATGCACTTGTTATTTCTTCAATATCAGAAATTGAATAGTATGTTCCAACATATCCAACATTATCAGATAATACATATAAATATGGAGGTAACTGATTGGTTACTTGTGGTTCTGTACTTGTTTGTGGTTCTGTGCCTTGCTGTTGCAACTCAGCACCTAATTGAGTTTTAATTTCAGTTTGTGTAGTGGTAGTTGTTTTAGTAGTGGTTTCTACACTAACTACATTGTATTTAATACTACTATCACTCATATTTTTTACTATAAAGACTTTTTATATAATAATATTATTATTTTTTAATTAAAAAAAATAATGATAGAATATAATTATTCAAATTTTTTCCATGTAATTAAACAGGTCCTGCAGCAAATATTTATAATATTTAATTCATTTAAAATATCTTCAGTATCTATATTTATTTCTGGATCTATTAATGTATTTGTTAATTTTTCAATAGAAGATTTTGAACCCTCTTCTATTTTAAGAATATCTTTAATTTTAGCACTTCTTAAAATATTATATATTGCACGAGTAGCATTTCCAATAGGAAATCCACAAGTTTTACATCTAGGATTACCAATACTATAAAAATCTTCAGACATTTTATAAAATTATTATTATATATATTTACTATATTATAATTCAATTATGATTTTTAATTATTTCCAATAATTCTGTTTTATTCTTTTTTGAAATCCCTTTAATCCCTAATTGCTTACAATGCTCTTTTAATTGCACCAATGATGATGCCATACTAATTTCAGACTTAGTAGCGGGCTCAGCCTTGATTTCAGATTTAGTAGCGGACTCAGCCTTGATTTCAGATTTAACTGTGGGTTCGGCCTTAGTTTCAGATTTAACTGTGGATTCGGCCTTAGTTTCAGATTTAACTGTGGGTTCGGCCTTGGTTTCAGATTTAGATAAAACAATTTTTATTTTTTTTGATTCTTCAGCATTGCTAGGCTTTACTCTACTAGCTTTTTTTGGAAGTTTAATAGTTAATTTATCTTCTTCTGCCATATTTTATTATATAATAAATGCTTTTTAATGTTTAATTATTTTTTTTGCCAAATATTTAAAAAAAAATAATCTTTTTTTATAATGATTTAACTATAGTTAAAATAATCTTTTTTTTATGATGATTTAACTATAGTTAAAAGAATCTTTTTTGTGAACTTTTTTTTTAAAAAAGTCTTATTTAATTCTATCTTTTGGATCTTTATAGCTTATTCCAATATATTTAATTAGATCTTTTTCAGTTTTTATTTTTTTCTTTGCAATGGATTTACCTGTTTTTTTATTCCATAACCCATATTGATTTAATAGCCATCCTTTATTTTTAGCATATGCTCTAGTTCTTATATTATATTTTTTATTACCTGTATAATGAAATAGCATATATGGCAATTCAGTTTTTTTACATATAAAAATATCTATTAAATATGAATTATTATCTAATGTAAAAATATATTTTTGGTGGCGATTACCGCCTTCAACAAAAATTATATTAAGATTACATTGTAGCTTAAACTTCTTATTATTAGTAAGAAGAAGTAAATCAATATCGGTATTTTGTTTTTCTTTTCGCCGTATACTGCCCACTGGAATAATTGTATTTTTTATATTTTTTTTTAATATATTTATAATATCTATACTTTTTTTATATGTAGATTTTATTGGATTATATTTTATATATATTTGTGATATATTTGGCAATGTTGGTAATTTTTTGCTTTTTATATGATTTAACAAATCTTTTCTCGTTCGATATCCCATATTATATAATTTTTTTGATAAAATATATCCTTTATTTCCATAATGTATATATTTATATAAATTTTCCATAATGAATATATTTTAATAAATTAATTTATATAAATTAATTAATTATCAATTTCATCATATTTATTAGATATCTCATCATTAAATGCACCTTCATCCATATATCTTGAACCATATGACTCATTTGGGTCCATAGTTCCATATTCTGTAATACTTGGTGAAATTGCAAAATGAGAACTTTTTAATATATTTCTATTTTGGGTAAATTCTCTATTAATTTGTAATCTAATAATTCTTAAAATATTTGAAATAAAAAACATATTTCTTACTATATTTGTATTAAATCTAGTATATCCTATATGGGATATTATTTTCTTTAAATTATTACCATTAAGCAATTTTGTATCAGAAAAAATACCATAAATATAAGTCTTTAGCGCATTAGCTTCAAGATTATTACTATCATAATCTTGCAAATATGACATTATTACGGATGGACCCTCTTGAAGTGCTGTATAAGAGTAAGTATCCTTAGGATATGTCATTAATCTAACTTTTGCGGCATCCTTATCACTAAATCGAGATTTATATTGATAATTATCTAATTTATTATACTCTGCAATTCTTGATATTAATGATGAATCTATTCTTGTTCGAATTCCATTAACAATTGACTTAACCTCCATTTTAGACGTATATATAGTAGAACCAGAACTACTAGAACTACTAGAACTACTAGAACTACCTTTTCCTATTATGGTATTTAATATATATATTTTATATATATCGTCCATAATATCTCGCCTACCCATAAGCGTAAGATCTTTACTGGGTATATATGTACTTAATAGACTTGTAATATCTCTTTCATCAGCTATATGAGCTAATGGCTGTATATATGTATTTAAAAATGTAGATATAGTAGTATTATTATGTTCAGGCATTCTATCAAATATTTTAATTATATCTTTTATATTTTCTATATAATCCATACCTCCTCTTTTTAGTATAGCACCATCTAGAAATTGAGGACCTTGTTTATTCTCATATGGAGATATAGCAACATTTTGAAGTAAACATTTATTAAATAATTGATCAGATAAAAATTTAGGCCTACCCATTCCTAATGAATTATCTCCAGAAAATATATTATATAATAGATTTGGCCCTACTAATGGGGATATAGAAAACTCATACAAATCAAAATGCATAAATGGATCTTTAAGAAGATTTAAAAATGTATAGATAGTGCGCTTATTTGGGTGAATACCCTTTAATTCTTTATTTAGATGTGCTGTTGTCATTCCATACATTGAAGCCGTCATAGATTCAAAAGTATATGCATAATTATAAATATTGGCTAGTGGGATATCTTGCATAAGTGCATGGATATTAATTGGATTTATACCTGAATCAATAATTACTTGCATTCTTTCATTTTTTCTAGACATTTTATTCATTTTATTATCATAAAAAACTGAACATATTTTTGAAATAGAATTATCTTGATAAGAATCTTCTAATATTTGCAATATTTGCTCCTTTTTTGGATCCTTATTTAATGAATATACTGAATTTTTTGTATTTATATTAAAATCATCATTACCTATTAATTTAACACTAGAATTTGTATCATATGCAACAATTGATTTATATCCATGAATATTTACTACAAATCTTAATCCAGTTACTAATCTATTAATAAATTGTAAATATTTAGCCTCTTCTATTTGATTATCTGATGAAGAAGAATTATGGTGATTTAATAGCGTTTTAACTCCAGGAATTTGATCAAAAGTAATTGCCGAATTTTTGCCAAATAATTGTCTGATACCATATAACATTTTAAAATTACTAGTCCCCAAACTATATCCACCAAATAAAGTATGCGATGGTCCTTCATCATTTTCAGATGATAGTGGTTTATTATTATTTAAAAACCAAAATGATAATGAAAGCGGCATAAATTGATCATTATTATTTCTAGCTTTATAATGCTCAATAGACCCATCAAATGTTTCAAAATATACTGGAGTATCACCCAATTCTTTTAAAACTTCATCCGCACAAGATAATATAGTATATGAATGGGCAATTATTGAGTCTAAAATAGATGTTATTTTCATTTTAAATTCTTCAGAAGAATCATTTTTGCTAGTAAATTTATGTAGTCCCTCAACTGATAAAAATCCATTTAATTTATTGGCATTTGCATCTGTAATTTTTAAAAAATGACAATTTCTATAACCCTTGCTTAATCCATCAAGTAGTGGTGTCTTAGTTGGATATGATATTAATTTTAATCCATATCCCCTTGTACCCCTAGTACAAGATATTTTAACATCATCATCCTTTTTAATTCTATGCTTTACTATATTATCTATGTTAATATCTTGACTACCTATATATGGTATTACACTACTTATATCATCATAATTACTTGAAGGCGTTAGAGGTATAATAGCAAGTAGAGAATTAATGCTTGCGTATGTTCTTTTAGACTCGTTACTATCTATAGGTGGTGAATATACAAAATTATTATTTTTACCATTTAATAAATTACAATAAATACTCCGACCAATATAATATTTATACATAACTTGATATGTATGAAGTTCATATCTAACCTCATTTACTCTAACATCAGTTAATCCAGTACATGAATTAATAAAATTAGCAAAATCACACTGATTATATCTACTAAGATTAATATTAGTTTTTTGTATAATATTTTTAAAAAATTCTGATTTTTGTATAATAAAATCAAATATTTTTATAAATGACGGTAAATTAGCCTTATAAGATTCCTTCATATATAGAGGAACATCAGTTAATGTATTTAATAAATGTATATTTATATTATTTCTAGAATCAATATCTTTACTAATTCTTTGAAGAATGTATGCCAATGATTGAAAAATAATACTTTCTTCTTTAACATCTCCCCTTAATCCCAATGATTTTTGAAAAAACATTGATTTTTTTGATTTATTTAAATTATCTGCATCATTGTGCCCACTTACATAATCTGTTACATTATTATCCATAGTACCTGTTCTGATCATATCAGGAAATCCTAAATTTGGAGAAGATGTTATCTTACTAGCAATACCATTAACAAAAGAATTTAATAAATTCTTGTATATCTTATTTCCAGTTGATGGGTCTATAAAAGATGTTAAATATCTGCTTAAAATTTGATTAAAAATAAACATTAAACTATTATGATTAGCAGATAAACACTTATCATCATATAATGGTAATCTGCTATATTCTCTAGCATTAGAAGTTATTGAAGTACTTGGCCATTGTATTAAATGTCTATAATTTGAATCTCTATCCTTTGGAGATTTTGCAATTAATATATTTAATTTATAATTAATATCATTACTTGGAAAGATAGGCTCACTTGTATAATTATTACATATACCCATATTATAAGAATAATTATTAGTACTTCTGGATGTATGTTTTGGATATGATAATTCATTCAAATCTTCTATACCATAATATATATCATTTTCATCTATTGCTGATGTCTTAGATAATACTTTTTTACAGAGTGTACGCATTTCAGCAGCTATATTGCTCTTATCAACATCCTCTCTATATGCACTCCATTGTATATATTCGCCAATATCTGAAAATGTAGAATCATTTTGACTATATAATGCAATAGCATTATATATATAAAATAATGGATTATATATAGTGGTAGTAGAGGTATTAGATGCCAAATTTTGCACTAACTGTTCTTTATCACTATACATACAATATTTAATACCGCCACCATTATTATCAAAATTTCTTGGAATATTTTTCAATTTATATTTTTTAATATTATTATATGGCATTTTTTTAGAAAAATCATAAAATATTAAATTACTAAGTGTGCTACCATACCATTCAAATCTTTTATTATATTGACTAGTACTATCTATTTTATAAGATGTATTATATTTTGTATTATCTGTTATATATTTTGATAAAGGGTTGTCTTTAGTATGTTTTTCCTTATTTTTATTTTCTAAATTTTCTGCTAAATATAGTTCCATATTTCTATAACTTGAAAATTCATAATTAGATAAATTTTCAAAAGAAACAAGTGTATCTCTAGTAAGATTTGAAAAGATATTACTAGTTTTTTCTGAAATGCTATCCGCATTATTTTTTGAAAATGAATTTTCATAGTACATATCTACTGTGCTATTAAATAATTTATTAAATTTATCTTCCATAAAATATATACTTCCTCTATATTCAATGCTTTCAAATTTTTTAATTATTTCTGGTTTCATAAATGGTCTAAAATATTCTATATAATATTTTAAATCAGTAATAATTCCATTTACTGTATTTTCTAATTTTTTAAAATTTAATTGTAATTTTATATTTTCATTTTGTATTTTATTAAATGTTATATCAATTAACCCATTAGAATCAACTACTAAAGAAAATATTTTTTCTAGTAAAGTTTCCATAATTTTTTGATAATTAACGCTCACTCTTGCCATCATTCTTAGATATAATAAATATAGCTTTGCATTAGTATCGTCATTTGTAATTATAGCCTTTGATGTATAACCTACTGTGTCACCATCTATATAATTAGATATAGTATATAGATTCTCTATATTTGGGTTAAAGTCTAAGCTATCTTTTTGTATCAGTTCGGATGGATTAAAATATTTTTCAGGCTCTGATACATTTTGAAAAAGTGAAATTGTGCTTGTGCTATTGCTAGATTTATTTAAAAAATAAATTCCTATATTACGAATAGATAGTACATTATATGAAAGATGGTAGGCTGATCTATTTGATGCATTATCACTTAGTTGCTTATAATTAACATTATCATTTATATGTCTATTTAGGGTGCCTTTATAATTATCTGTATCCGATATTTTAAAATTATTAGATTTCTTTCTATTTTTTGTATATAAATTATTTATATCTTCTACAACATTATCACCACATTCTACTTCATATGGAAGTCCTAAGTTTATATCTTCTATTTTAGCAAATATTGAAGATCCTCTAAAAATGGGCTCATCTCTATAAATATTATCAATTAAATATTTTCTTTCTTCAGTAGAAAAATTATCGCTATATACATTAAAATAATACTTTAAACAATTGTCATCCATCGCATCCATAAAGAGTGCAGAACTACTTGTAGTATCATATGTAAATGCCGTATATGTTTTAGAAGAATATTCAATTTTTGAATTACTAGTCTCCTTTTTACAATAGCTTAATATAATTTTGTTTAATGCATCCATACATCTTTTTTCAATATTAAAAGGGTCCATATTGTCAATTGTTGTATTATAATCATTAATAAGTTTCTCTATAGCACCTAATACATTAAGCCCTGTTATAATAGTTTCATTAAATAATAGTGCCTTATCATCCTTAAGATCTAAATTACCAGTGCTTTGTATTAATTGAAATACTATACTAATTTTTTCTTTATTTGTCTTAGCTCTTTTAATAGAATCATCGGCTTGATGTACTAGAATTGTATAGGATTGTATATTTTGAATTTTAGAGCTTTCAAAAAATGAATCTAATTTTATTCTAAAATTTTTAAGCATGTCTAAATGTGGGATACTAGACATATCATTTATTGATGGAGTTTCTGCACTAAATGGAGTATATTCTTTTCCAGTTAATAAGTTTGTTTTTTTATCACCATTATCCTTATCATAATCAACAATTTTAACACTATCATTTACAATAGATTTATATATATCACTAGGTGCCATAGTATTGACCTCAAATTCATTCTCATCAGGTAATATTGAATAATTTGTATTATTTATTTTAATATTATTTAATGTATTATTTTGTTTAGTCATTTCAACCCAAGTGCTATAGTCCTCTTTTTTAATTAACCCATATTTTCTATTAATATCAATTACTATATCTTGTATAACTGAGGTTATTATATCTTCAGATTTATTTTGTTTAACATAGTAATTATAAATATTATTTACCTCTTCTACCATCTTATGTAGTTCAGAATCTGAATAATCACCACTATCTGGATTACTTGATTTTCTAAAAATAAGTAAAAATAATTGAGTAAATATTCCATCCAAATCTGGTAAAAATGAAATATTATTAGAATTATTAGTATCAAATCCTAAAATTTCTCTATAGAATTCAATTAATCTTGGAAGTTTAAAATATAAAGGAAGTGCTTCTCTTATAATCTCGAGATTATCTTCAGGAGATACCGGGTTTTCAATTCCATCTCCGCCTCGCTTTACCCCATTTCCGCCTAAAATCATTCTTGTATTAGTAATCCAATGTTTAGGTGGAACCATTTCTAACATATCATAAGACCCAACAACAGTCATTATTTTTCCCGCCATAGCTTTAATCATCAAATGAAAAAATTTATCCTCAATTTCATAATTATTCAAACATTGAGAATTCTTTCCAATATCACCCAAATTATTGGCATTTCCTGTAAAATATACATTATATGGATAAATATTTTTACCATCATTATCTGGATATAATTCTTTAGATGTATAATAGTCATCTTTTGTTAACTTATTGAATTTATATCCATCTTTAGCTGTAATTCTAATAGAATCTTTTGGTATATATAATCTTAGTGCACTCTGTTTTAAATAATTAAATAATATTTTATAAATTTGTGAAGGTGACATAAAAATTTTTGTACTCAAATCTGTATTTCCAAATTTATTACCAATTCTAATAAATGTATTTATAATATTTTTTAATGCTTGAAAGTGGTCAATGGTGTTATCTATTCCCTTTTTCATAGTATTAATATTATTATTAATATTTGAATAATTTTCAAAATTTCTGCCAAATAATGGATCACCAAAATGAAAATCTGTTTCAGAATCATGTGGATCTAAAGTTTTATTTATTTGTTCATAATAATGGTCTTTACTAATATTTTGATTATATATTTTATTTTCTATACTATCATTATATTTTAATATAGCTACATCTCTACTTGAATGCGATGTTGTTGTTATTTCAATACCCACTCCTGGCAGCTGCTCAAATGCATGTATTAGAGAATCTCCAGTTGATTCATTATACCATCTTGCAATTACCTGTGTCTCATCTAACATAGATTTAATTTCTTTTACTGCATCAATATTAGAAGTAATTGCTGGGGTAAATTCTTTAAGATATAAATCTAAAGCCTGCAATGCTTTATAAAATTTAATTTTAATATTATATTCATTATCAATCCATTTACGAACATCATCTTTATATTTTTGGATACCTTTAGTTAATTCATTTCCCTCTTCTGTAAAATCTTTAATAAATTTTTTTATATCTATAGTGTAATCCCTTTCAAGTTCATAAAGTCTTTTTGCTATAGAATTTCCAAGCATATTATTATAATCTTCGCCGAAAATATCATATTCCTTTGAATATATTTTCAAGTTATTTCTAATACTAGCAAGATAGTAATAATAATTAAATGTATTAATAATTTCATTTAACGTAAGACTAGTTTTTGCAATTAATGGTGTATCAATTTCATAGTTAAGTTTTGTATCATAACTACCCCCTTTGCTACCACCAACCATAGTATTATCATCACCATCATCATTACCATCATTACCATCATTACCACTACTACTATTACTTATTGTCGAATTTTGTGGATTGTTAATAGCTTTTGAGTATGTATTATCATAAGTACCAATATCCGATAAGCCATTATTATTTTTTATAACTGTCGAAGAATAATACTCAATAATTTTTTCAATCCTTAATACAATATCTTTAATTTTAGAAAACATAGAAGATGAACTATTATATACTGACATAGAAGAAATTTGGTCACAAATATTGGAAATCATTTTTAATTTATTTATATACTGCTCTTTTATTTCTTTAGCCTGAACAGTATCAATCCCATGTGTAATTACAATTTCTATAGTAATAGAATCATTTTCTGAACTACCATTATGGTCTTGTAAGTGTCTCATTGCATCTCTTAATAATTCAGTTTTGCTCGTTAATGGAATTGATTTTCCCAATTCTTTACATATTGCAAGAATGGCCTCTAATAGTTCTGTATAGTGTTTGTCCAACCTAACTACAAAATCTTTATTAATAACAGATCTTGTCCCAATTACTCTTTGTGCTCTACTTCTCATTGAAGATTGCATTGGCATTCCAAAATCATCTTCATCTTGTCCAGAAAATTTAAATCTTCTCCCTCCTTGACGAGTTCCACCATATACATTTTGCTTACGGCTATTAAATCCTTGTTTTAATATTTCAGTCGCTTCAATAAATTTTTCTAATTGAGTAGGGCTCATCTTTCCCTGTTCAACAATATCACTTAATTTTTTTTCAAATTCTTGAAATGAGTGACTATTTATATAGTCATTCATTGATTTACCAACTACTTTTAATGCCTTATGTGCTCTATTTAGAATAGTAGTTGTAGTTCCTACTCCAGTTAATGTAGAAGCAATTGCATCTGACATAGATGATGAGCCAGGAGTAAGTCCAATCTTTTTTATTAGTGCAGAATCTTTAGAATGTTCATCTAATGCATACTTTAGGGCTTCAGATGCTGGCTCTAAATGCACATGTAATAGATTTTCTAATACCATCTTTTTTTGATCCTTTTCACCCTTTGCCTTCATATATATGTCATTTAATGGTCTAATTTCTCGATCTACAAAACTATTATCTGCCGATTTAATATGCTTTTGCATCATATCATACATATTAGCCATTACCTGATCCATTAAATTTATAGCATGTAGGGAATTTTTAACAGATCCAATAACTCCTAAAAATTCAGTATTGACTCCTTGACTTAAGCTATGAGTAATTTCTCCAACTGAGCGACAAATTTCCACTGGAGATCCCGACATATTAATAAAATTCTTTCCTAATGAGCCACCAAATTCATTATTTAGTACCTTTGCAACACTTCTGCATACTTTTACATGTGTTTTAGCATTTGCGGCAAACGTTTTTCCTTTTTTTGGATTTGGGATCTCTTTATTTAAATCTTTTATAATTTTATCTAAATCATCATCTTCGGGGTCAACATTTATACCAACACCTTTCATTGCACGAGCAATTTTTCTAATAGTATTTTCTTTTGTTTTGCCCGCAATAGAATTTTCATAATTTTTTAATGTTGATAAATTATCAACATCAATATCATTACCTCCTCCTCTTATTCCACTACTTGTCTGATTCTTTAATACATGATATATGTCGCCACCTTCTGCAGGTTTTGGCGGTGGTTCATGAGATGACTTTACTCCCATTATTCCAAATTAAGTGATAAAATTATTTTTTGCAAAAAACAATAATTAAATTGTTTTTTTTTGTAAAAAAATTATATTATATATTAATCTATATTTTAAATAAAAAAAAATATATTTCAAAATTATATAGATAGTCTAAATTAAATTATTTTTTTTAATACAAATATATAAATTATAATTAATTATATAATTATAAATATATAATTTAATTAAAATTGTAAAAATGGCAAATCAATATTGTAAAATAACCTCATGGATCGAACATAATAAGAAACATGGAGATTCTGAATATGCAAAAGCAATATCAGATCTCTGTTTAGAATCTTATTTTAATCCTAGTAAATATAATGGTTTAACATTTTTATATCAAACTAATAAAACAATTAAAGAAAAGTTTATTGATGCCAAATTTAAATCTGCGGCGCGTACACTTTGTAATGAATTTAAAAGACATATTCTTCCTGATGTATTTCTTTCATGTGAAGATTTTAATACAAAAGATGTTGGTAATATATTAGGAGAAAAATATATAGTTAAATCATGTACAAAAGATACTGTAACTTTTACAAATGGTATGGAAATTCATGCACTTGAGAATAATAGCTTTGAGCCATTATCCGAAAATTTAAAAGATATTATTAGAATTTATTATATAGTTAAAGGAGATCCAAATAAAGAAGTAAATGGATCATATAACATTACACACCGCAAAAAACCAAATAAACATTCTTTAAATATAATTGAAGGCGGAGCAGCGACATTAAGACATATGATGAAAATGGGTGCTCAGGAGTCAGATATTAAACGACAGAAAGCCAAAATAGCAAGATATATTATTACTAAAAAAAGATCAGGAAAAAATAGTGTAAATCGTGAAATAAGAAAACATTCAAACAGTCGTATAAAAAGAGGAGGAACTGCAGAAGAATTTTTGCATGTATATGACTTATCTAAACTAAAGGAACATATTGTTACATTATCTATTGAAAATATTAGAAGAAATGGCCCAACTGCATTAAATGTTGGCCTATATATGTTAATCAAAAAATTAAAATCTTTAAAAGCGGCTAATAATAGCCCAGCTGGCATACCACAAGATAGTTCTAGTAGTAGTTCTAGTGCCAGTGCTAATTCTAGCTCTAGTGATAGTTCTAGCTCTATGTTTGAAGATAATATGACACAATCGCCAAGTGAACAATTACCAAGTGAAAAATCAAGTGAACAAGCAGAAGTAGTTTTAGGAGGAAATACAGAATTTTGTAAAAATTTAAAAAACTTAATATTGGCGCAATGGTTAATTAATTCATGCCTAGAAGGAGTTATTCCATATATATATCTTTGTTTATATATACTATATAAATCTGAAATAGCTGATGATGATTTTAAATTATTCATAAATGATTTAATTATAAATATGCTTAAAACTATAGATGGATCAACTATATCAATTTCTATAGATGGAATGGGTCAAGATTATATAGCAAATTTAACTTTAATAAGCCGTACAGAATTTGAGTTTGATAGATCTTCTATTACACAAACAACTTATTATAAAATTTGTGAATTTATCACCAAATTGAAACAATCTGAAATAGAGATTCAGCAAAATTTAATAGGTCAATTTTATAATAGAATTGCTAATTATTCTAATATTTGGAATGGGAATTTTATACCTACATTTGATGGTTCTATTGCAGATTCTATAGTTAGTTGTGGGACATTTTTAAGTCTATGGACTCTTACATTATTTTCATTTTCAATGGATGAAACTGACATACCATCAAAGCTAGAGATGTTAGATAATACATTTTTTAAATTAATTAATGAAAATACTATGGATTTTAATACTGAATATATCTTTGATAAAGAGACTCTAACAAAATTTATAGCAGGCCCAGCTTCTCATATTATCAATACTGATATAGAGGTTGCAATTGGTGAAGCAACGGGAACAGATAATGGTGCTATTATAGATAATTCTGAAACCCAGCAAGTATCTATTGGTATATTTGATTAAAAGACTTTGTCTTTTCGGCCTCCAAAAACTTTACAAAAAAGAATTAATTATATACTTAATATATTAAATTTTTGAGTAGATTCTGTAATTTTAAATCCAATAGCGGTGGCCGTTTTAATAGATGCCATATTTAATTTATCAATATTTGCAAATAATGTTTTATTTGGAAATATACTTTTAAAAAAATGCACTACATGCTTCCCTGCAAAGGTAGATAATTTATTACCTCTATGGTGAGGGGATATAAACCATCTAATTTGGCAACATTTCTGCAGCTTATCTTTACATTCATCTGGAGAAAAATTACCATAAAATGGGCGTATACCAACATAACCAACACATTCCTTATTATATATAATTAACCAATGGTAATAATCTCGGCGCAACATTGATGCATATTTAACTGCATTATTATATATGTCATGAATATATGCAGCATCCCATGGATGCTTATTTGATATATATGTGTATACTTCTGGCATACTACCAATTTTTGCCAAATTTATTAGATCTTCTTCTGTAGCGAGATTTAATGGTCGAATACCTAATTGGTGATTTACAACTGCTGGGAGTGCTAATGCTGGTGCCGATTTTGACTGTGGATTAATTCCCCATATGCCATCAACAATGCCAAAATTTGGTAATATTACGCCATTTAATACCCAATCAAAATATAAAGTATCTTTTTGCGACCTTTCTAATGTCCTGTGCATATCCATCAACCAAACTTTAGAGACATCATCAATAAGTAAATCTAATGTAATTAATTCAAATTCAGCTAATGTATTTGTATTTTTTTTCATTATAGTTTTTGAAATTTCTTCACAGTTGTGAATAATATGATAAATTTGTGTTTTAACATCTTTAGTTAATATTTTTTTTAAAAATTCTGCATCGGGAGGAGTAATTTGTGACTTATCTAAATTTGATATGTGTATGCCAGTATTGTCATAATCTGAATTGGAGTATGGTAGGGCGGAAACTTGCATATTATAATTAGGATTTATAATTGCTTGTACAAATGCATCTGCACCGCTCGCATCTGCACCGCTCGCATCTGCACCGCTCGCATCTGCACCCCTTGCATATATTGCAAGATAGACCTGTAAATTAAATTTTTTACCTTCATATAATAATGGGTTGCTAATATATTGTTCTTGAATTACATCTGCGTCAGACAATGTAGATTTGTCAGACAATGTAGATGCACTAGACTCAGAAATTTTTATACTTTGATTATTTTTTTCAATTAATAATTTACCAGGTGACCACTTAGGAAAATATGGCTTATCTTCAAAATGTTTTTTCATTTTTGCCTTGTTAGAAAATTCTAGTCCTAAATTTGCAATTTCTCCACAAAGAGCTAAATCTTTTTGCGAAGTATTTTCATCTGAAATAGCTCTTTGTGAAAAACTAAAATTTGTGAATTCGCCATTTTCTACATCTGCAATTCGCCATCCATTTTTTATTAATTGTTTTTGGATATGAGAAATTATATCAAAATTATTGGAATTTATATCGCTATTAAAATATGTTAATTTATTACTATCATTCCCTCCAATATACTTAGCCATAGTTTTTAAATCATATTGCTCTGGAAAATTTGAATAATCTATATTTTCATTATAGTATTTATGTGGAGGAATATAGTCATATGGATGGCTATTATGCCTTCTTTTACATATAGTGACTATTAATAATGCAATTAATATTACTAATATTACTAATACAATTAAAAAAAACATTTTTCACTTTTTAAAAAAAAGATATATTATATTATGCAATATATATTTTATTAATAATTTTCAATTTTCCAATAATTTTTTAGATATTTATCTAAAATAATCGCCACCAAATAATGGCAATTATATGAGTATTTTAAAAATACACATATTGAGCTATTATCATTTTTTTTTACAATATTTAATTTAATATCTAATGCTTTCATACTTAAATAATAATATGTATACTCGCCAATTTCTTTAATAGAGTATTCCCATATTATGTTTAGCATAATACCATCTCTTGGGTCTAAATAGTATTCTAATATCCGATTTTGATCTAAATGGTTTTCTAATAGTTGTCTACTATTCTCAATAGCTTTTAATATACTATAATGCTGTATTTTATTTTTTGGACCCTTTGTAGGTTTTAGTACAATAGTGCACTTATTGTCATCATTTAGTGCTGCATTTATTACAATATTATGAATCTCAGAAAAATCGCTCATTTTGTATGTTTGTATATATTAATATTCAAATGTAAGCCTTTTAAAAAAAGGCTTTACCCAATTTTAGTTAAAAAAAAGTCTTTTGGGTGAAGCCTTTTTTTAAAAGGCTCTATATTGGAGTTATATAATTAGTGACTTTATTAACTATAGTTCTAAGGCGAATAGGTATCCTAATTCTTCTTTTTGCTATATATACTGGAGAATTATAAATAATCAATCTATTAATAGTGGCAGTTCCAGTTGCTGTATTTGTATCAGTTACATTAATAGTATATGTCCCATACCATACATTATTAATATTAAAATTATCAGTTATTGTCGTAGTTGTATTTAGGGGCAATTCTAAAGTAATTTTTTTTTCACCGAATGAAAATATGATAATTGCTTCTATTTTTAATATATTTAATATGTCAATTTTAACTATATAAATATTAGTAGTTATTAGAAAAGATTGATTAAATGCTACAAATGGATCTAAATAAAATATATCAGTATTAGATAATACTGTACCAGTTGGATCATTTTGAGAAGTACCCCCTTCTGTTGGAGAATTGCCAACTAATAAGCCATCTGCTGAATTTAAATAGGCATCAAGATTTTGAATACCAGTTTTTGCATTTTTTAAATAAATTCTATCCTCTGTCAATAAATTATGATCTTTATAATAAAATTGTAGAAAATAATTGCCATTAATGGAATTTATAAAATCGCAAATTATATCACAATTGATAATATCGGGCTCAAAATAAATAGGATAGTCTGGATTTCTAAATAATAGAGTTATTGTATTAAAATCTATAATTGGTTCAGTAAATATATATATATTAGTACCTTCTGACATTGGGATTACATTTGTACTATTTGGAGATATTTTATTAGCATCGTATTGTATTTGAAATATAAAATGATGAAGTGATCCTGATATATGCCCTCCACTATATGCCTGAGAGCCTGCCTCTTTTAGTTGAATAGTAATTTGACCACCAAATGGAGTTTGGCTTAAAGGATTATTTAGCCATGGAGAATGTGTGCTTGTAGTATATGCTTGAGATTCAGAAGGAATTTGATTTAATGGCAATACTGGTATTAAATTTTCACCACTATCATTATTCTGAATTAGTGAAATATTGCTAGTATTTAATCTCTGCTCAATAAGTGTATTAATTGGATACCTACCTTCTTTCAAAATAGGAAGCGTAAATGAGCCTAATTCAATTTCTATTACATTACCTAATAATCTCATTGCGCCAATAATTCCTTGATCAACATTTGTTGGCCCTTGAGTTTGTATATTCCATGATAATATACCAAATTCTAATTCACTAGCGGCTGCTTTTGTAAAAGAATCTAATATTAAATAAGAATCAGAAACTCCAAATGTTTGCTGTGAATATGGGCGATTTTGTTCAAAAAACATATATTTATCATTATGCTTATTACCAGTTCCAGAATTTGAACTATTTCGAGAATGTGGGGTTATATCTTCGCTAAAAACCTGAGTTTTTAATAACTCATGCACATTTATTGGAGTATTTCTATTCATTTTTTTACCTTTAGTAAAATACTTATTTTTTTACCTTTAGTAAAATACTTATATATTTTTTTACCTTTAGTAAAATACTTATAAATTTATATACTTATATATTTATATAAATATTTTACTAAAGGTAAAAAAAATATATATTAATATCACCATATTTGAATATAAAAAAAATATAGATATTAAATACAACAAAGAACATGAGAAAATTTACGGATTTTAAAGTTATATTTCGTATACCAGAGAGTCAGATTACTGAGCATGATGCTCAGATTGCTGATGCTCAGATTGCTGATGCTCAGATTGCTGATGCTCAGATTGCTGATGCTCAGATTGCTGATGCTCAGATTGCTGATGCTCAGATTGCTGATGCTCAGATTGCTGATGCTCAGATTGCTGATGATATTAAAGGCATATATAAAAATAGGAGAGGTGTCTGTAAAATTGCGTTTTGCCTATGCCACCACCCCCTCACCAAAAAATTAAATGAGCAAAAAGAATATCGCTCTGCTCTTAATGGTGAGATTGAGATTGCACAGCTTAATACTCAAATAGATAAGCTTATTGCTAAGATTGCTGAGCTTGATGCTCAGATTGCTGAGCATGTTTCTCGGATTGCTGAGTTTCTTAATAGTATTTTTAATCTTAATAATAAAATTAATCAACAAAAAGAACAGATAGATACACTAATTATTAGAATTCATCAACAAAATGATGAAATTGATAATCTTAATGCACGCATTGCTAACCAAACAAGTATTGCCGATGAAAAAAATCAAAGACTTGAGCGTTGCATGCATTATTCTTCAGAGGAAATAGACAAGCTACATAATATTGTACATTCGCTTATAGCAGTAAGCTCAATATTTTTGGGCATTATTGTTTATCTTAGTTATAAGTAGCTACCAATCACCATTGCCCCACCATTCTTTATCTTCGGCATCTTCAAGCTCTTCTCGAAGAAAGCCGTCCATCATTGAGCCGCGGGCAATTATGCCAACAGTAGGGCGGAGTGGATCATTGCGAGTCAATCCTTGAAAAGAATTTTCCTCATCATAGTCAATCATTTGAATATTTTTTTCTTGATAGATAGGAATTGCTGGAGCATAGGGGGCATTTGTATCTGTTATGTTTGCAATATTACCAACAGGTGCATTTATATTTTCATATTTTTTTAAATCTCTATGGCCATTTGCCAATGCATTATTTGTTTCAAGTGTATTATTTAATATTAAATTATTTATTTCTTCAATGGAATCATCTATGCTGCCTACATATTTAGTTGGTATGGGAACCTGTGCTAGTGTTGGTGGGTCTGGTTGCATTGGCATATGCTGTAGATGAGAATTTAGAGATTTGAATGAATTTTTATTATTATAATTATTATTTCTATATATCCACCAAATGCATAATATTAACAATAATATAATTATAATAATTATTAAACAAATAATCATTTTTTTTTAATTCTATATTTGAAATTGTTATATATAATAAATATAATAATATAAAATGAATAATTTTGATTATTATAAAACAATCACAAAAACAGAAATAAAAAAATTTAAAAATGAAAAATTTAATAGCATTTTTGATTTATATTCAATAATATATAAATCAGATGGGCTTTTAGTGCATGGATATATATTACAAAAAAAAGATTTAAAAAAGCCGCGTCCAGTAGTTATTTATTGTCGAGGTGGAAATAGATCATTTGGAGAAAATTCTCCAAAAACTATAAGTTCTAATAAAGAATTACTTGATATTGCAAGTAATGAAATAGCAATTATATTTTATCCAAATTATCGAGGTAGTAGTTTTTCAGAGGGAGTTGATGAATTTGGTGGAAATGATGTTAATGATATTATCAATTTATATCCAATAATACAAAAAATTTGTAAGATAAAAAATCCAAAAATTGTACTTTATGGATGGTCTAGAGGAGGATTAATGGCTATGTTAGTCGCATCTAAAGTAAATTGGGTTAAATCCATAATAATTGGCGGCGCACTGTATAATTTTTCTAGAAATATGAAAGAGAGGCCTGAAATGAAAGAAATGTTTATTAAAGAATTTAAATTTAAAAAAAAAGATTTTATGCAAAGATCGCCAAAATATTTTATGGATAAAATTCCAAAAAATACACCTATATTAATATTACATGGAAGTGCCGATACTAGAGTAAGTGTCTATGATGCATATGAATATGGGCAACACTGCCAAAAATTAAATATACCATATAAATTAATTATATTTCCTAATGGTAATCATGGATTAAATGAATATATAGATGATGTATCAAGAGAAGTTATACAATGGATTAATACAGCATTTAAGTAAATGCAATTTTAATCCATTTTATTTTTTAGTTTTTTTTGCAGCTTTAGGCTTAGTTTCTTTTGTGAGTTTAATTTTTTCTGTAGTGGCAGAAGTAGCTTCCTCAGTGGCAGCTTCCGTAGTGGCGGCTTCAGTAGTGGCGGCTTCCGTAATAGTGGCTTCTATAATGATTTTAGCAGTGGCAGCTTCTGTAGTGGCAGCTTCTGTAGTGGTAGCTTCTGTAGTGGCAGTAGTAGTGTCTTCTGCAGTAGTGGCTTCAGTCATAGCAGCTTCTGTAGTGGCAGTAGTAGTGGCAGCTTCTGTAGTGGCAGTAGTAGTATCTTCTGCAGTGACAGTAGTAGTATCAGTCATAGCAGTAGTGGCTTCAGCAACAGTTTCCGCAACAGTATCCGCAACGGGTTTCACTTCAGTTTCCGCAACGGGTTCCGCAATGGGTTCTTCAGTGGTTTCTGCATTTACCATTACATATTCATCACTAATTGGGTTTTTACGCGCCTTTGCGGCATCGGCTTTAATCTTTCTTTCAGCTTTAGCTGCTAATACTTTATTTTTTTGATTTAGTTTTTTCTGTTCTGCTTTTGTTAACTTTTTTGGATCAACTGCATCGCTCGTTGAGGCTTCTTCACTTGCAGGAGTTGCACTCTTATCACCCGCCGCATCTGCCGCACCAAAATCAGCGCTTAATTTGTCAAACATACCACTTAATGCCGGATTTTTTTCTTTTATATTTTCCATTACTTTATTTAATCCTTCTTCCATAGCCTTCATTTCTTCTTCTGTCATAGGTGTATCATCTTCAAGCTCTTCTTCCTCATCATCACTATTTTCCATATCTGCCTTTTTTCTCTGATTTTCCAATTCTTGAAAGTTTTTATCAACTTGTTGAAATAGAGTCTGCAATTTTGGATTATTTGCTTGCTGTGCTGCAATTTTTCTATAATGTGCAATAATCTTTCTAAATTGCGCTGTTAATGTTGGTGAGGCACGAGTATTTTTACTAACATCAAGGACAAAATTTTCCATAATAATTGTTGGATTATTAGAAGAGATATAATCTTTATAATATCCATTAAAATTTCCTTTAAGTAAATCAACACTTTCTGCAATTTTATTAAATGCTTGTTCACATCTAGGTATTTGCTTCTTAACATCATCAATAGAGCTCATAATAATAGTAACAAATTCATTTACATCAATATCTGGTGAAGATAGTGTATCATAAACTTCATGACTAATTGTATATAATTTATGTAAGATAGTAAGAATAAAATCCTTATTATCTTCTGAAAGCCGATCATCTATATATATCTGTTTAAAATTAAAAATTAAAAATGGTAAAGGTGCAAAATTTAATCCACCTTTTAATAAAAACTTGTCTTTTAATTCATTAATGTCTTCAATAGATTTTTTATGAGGAATTAAATTTTTACATGTTACTATAATTGTATTAATTAGGCTGCACTTTTTAAGCTCTCCATATATTGAATTAAAATTATTTACAATTTCTATAGGCACTTTAGAATAATCTAAAGCAACTATATTCAATTTAGTAACTAATTCATCCCCATTTGATAAAAATTCATCTATACTAGGGGCAGAAAATGCCTCTGTAAATTGTCTTCTTAGGGCAAATAGATACATATCTAAATTATCTTTAAATGTTGAAAAAAAGTCCATAAATTTTACATTATGAAGAATTTCTAATACTTGTAAAAATCTCTTTACATTCTTTTCCAAAAGATTGTATTTTTGATGAGTAATTGAAATAGATGCCCCATCTGTTCCAATTACTCCATGAAACATATCAATAACATCTTTATTTTGTAGTGTGGATTTCACAACCTTAGATTTAATTTTAATTCTGGACATTACTTACTTTTTCTAAAAGATTACAAAGTAATAATATCAAAAATTACTTTTTAGAAAAGATTACAAAGTAATAATATCAAAAAAGATTACTTTTGTTTAACCCAAAATACTTTATATAATATATAATTTTTAAATTTAATATAATGAAAATAAATTTTAAAATTTATTATTCACCTAAAAATGTTGCTATATGTCGATCAAATCTTTTATTAAATATCACTGTTTGTGCAGTTTTGCCTGTTTGCGCAGTTGTGCCTGTTTGTGCAGTTGTGCCTGTTTGTGCAGTTGTGCCTGTTTGTGCAGTTGTGCCTGTTTGTGCAGTATTTAAATGCGCTAAGCGCGCAGATGCATAGTGATTATCTATTGCACCTTTTAATATAGGAAGTGCTTTTCGAGATTGCCAATTATTTTCTTTTTTTCTAATTTCTTCAAATGCATTATTAATTAACTTTCTAATATTTCTTATTTTTAAACGGGTTGCTAAACTGGTTGAACTGGAAGCTATCTCTGACAATATTATATCATATACATAATTATCATTTTGTTTTAATAATACTAATTCAGGACTGCGGCTTAATAATACTTTTATAACATTAATGTCTTCAATATTATTAAATGATAGTGCCTTAGTAAATATATTATCTGATGCATTACTTGAAAATAATAAATTTGGGTTTAAATCTAATAATTTATCTATAATATTAATATCTTGGAATGCTATTGCAGTAATTAATGGATTATTAGGATCAGATATATCAGATATTGCTACAAAATTTGGATTACTTTCCAATAATAAATTTGTTAGCCCTATATAATCATATAATGGAGGAGGACCATCATCAGCATATAGTGCAGGGTCATCATCAGCATATAGTGCAGTAATGAATGCATTACGCATTGGTAAAGATTCATTTAGCATTTTACGATTGAGAGATATTAAATATTTTATTATATCAATATTACAGTAATGTTTTATTGCATATGTTAATACATTAAATTGTTCACCTTCACGTGTTATTATAGTATCTATTAACTCAGGATTAGCTAATAATAAATCCTTTATTAGTTGTTCATTTCTCGTATTAATTGCATTAATTAATTCCTCATTACCTCCTTTAATTTTTGTTGCCTCAAAGGCATACTTTTTATTACTATTAATAATAATATTAACTATAATTAATATTAAAATGACTATTAATAAAAAAATTAAAATAATTAAATTCATTATATTAAATATTTATATATAATACATATTATATAAAGTATTTTAAAAGCAATCTTTTTTAAAAGGCTCTTTTAAAAGGCTCTTCTAAAAAGTAATCTTTTTTAAAATGTCTGAATCCTACATAGAACATATTCATGGATTTTGTAATACTCTTAAAATTATCTCTACGGATTTAATGAGAAGATTTCCCCAAGATCCTATTGTATATAGAGCACATAAGAGAATTGTTACAATTATAGGAATTGATCCAAAATTAGTAATTGATATTTGTGGACCTTATCTATATCAATATAGAGATAAGATTTATTCTGATGATGTAGATGAATCATCAAGCTTTTTTATTGAAAACGAGTATGATAGAGAAATTAAAGAAAATACTGGAGGGGAGAAATTAGAATTGGCTAAATATATTATTCCAAAAATGAAAGAATGTGCATTATCATTACCTCTTGATGAAAAAAAACAATATAAAGATTTTGCCGCTGCATTATTAGATGATTATATTGAATACTTATCTGCAATTAATAAAGTATAATTATAATAACATATAAATATAATTACATATTATTTATTACATAATAAATGCAATCATTGTTTCCTCCATCCATAGCAGCCTGCATTACTGATTCATCAAATTGGACACCTGCTCTTAAAAATGTTTTAAATGTATATAAATATTGCAAACATTCAATATGCGCATAAAATGCAGATATACTATATGTTTTACAATCATATGGATAAAATCTATCTAATAAAATCTTTATACAATTTAAATATCCCATATGAGCACAATGGTCCATTATATTTTTTTCATAATTAATATCATCTAAATGTCCAATAGACCATATATATTGCAATTCTTTATATTTTTTTAATTTTATATTATTAATTCTTAATCTATTCATATATACAAATTCATATATATGTATAGGAATATACTTTTTATCCAATTTCCAATATTTGATACTTTTTAAATATTTGAAAAAATCACTTATAGAAGAAATATGGTCATCTTCTAAATAATATTTTTTATACATTTTAGAGGCAGTTATTATTTTATTAGCCTCTATAATGCCAAATGTATCTATTAAAGATTTAATTTTTTTGGAATTATACAAAAAATGAGATTCATTCATTTTACTATAATAATATATTTTTTATATATTATATTCAAATATAAGCCTTTTAAAAAAAGGCTTTACCCAAAAGACTTTTTAGAAAAAAGTTGATCAAAAAAAGGCTTAGCTACAATTTGACTAGGCGATGCCTATGCAATGGCATTTAATCATTAAAATTATTATCCCAAAATGCTCTTATCATTAATTCATCTTTTTCATCATCGGCCTCATCATCTCCCATATTAGAATAAGAATTAGTCTTTGGATTTGATCTAGATGATAATAATGATGATGTATATGATGAAATATTTTCATCTAAATTATCATCTAAGCCATCATTTAAAAATTCACCTTCTTTAAAAGGAGAATCTTGTAGATCTTCTTTAGTTATAGATGTATATTTTTTTTTGCTATGGCTACTACCATTATGACTACCATTATGACTACCATTATGACTACCATTATGACTGCTTTTACTACTACCATTATGACTGCCTTTACTACCATTATGACTACTACCATTATCACTATTGTTACTACTATCAATATTACGATGACTACGCTGATTATTTGCGTATCCTTGTTTAGATACTTCTCTAAATTTTAGCATTTCATCTAATCTAGATGTCATGTTTGGATTTTCTCCAATTGGTAAATCTGGATCATATTCTTCTTCAATAGGGGAATTATTTAATAATTTTGATTGCGGTGGGGGCACCCTCTTCTGCGGCATTGATCGTTGCTGTTGTGGCATTGATGGCTGTTGTGATGACTGTTGTGATGGCCTTGGTGATGCTTTTTGCTGCATTGGAATTGTTAATCCTAAATATTTATTATAATATTCAATTATTTGATTTGCTCCAATAATTAGCATATTTTCTGACCCATTATGTATCTTTAGCACAGGAAGTTTTAGAATACCATTTTTTTTTAATAATTTTATTAATTCTTTATTTTTTAAAGTCTGTTTATTAAGTTGAAATACCTCTACATAAATTCCATTTTTTTTTAATTCAGGGATATTAGGTGCAATTATATTTAATAAAGCATTAGTTATAGAAGAAAGTTCATTACTATTATCATCATCTATATAAATATATAAAAAATGATATATTATACCACTATCATTTTTAGATTGTGCGTTACCACCTTTATCGCCTTTATTACCTTTATCGCCTTTACTGCCTTTAATAGAATTTCCCATTTATTAAAATTGAATTTATATATAAAAGTATATATTATATAATACATTTAATTAATTGAAAAATGACTTCTCAAATTGTAATAACCGACTTGGATTTAAAGCCATTAGAAATTGATATGCCAGAATTATTATTTAAATTATATGGAATAAGAAAACTTCCAATATTTCCAACTAAAGTAACTATGAAGATAATGGGAATGCATATTGCAGAAATTAATGCAATTAGGAGGGTATTAACTGATGAATGTCTTCATTATTATATGACGACAAATGATGCTATTTTAGAAACAGATGATCCGTATATAAATATGCCAAAATTAGAAAACTATATATCTCAAATTCCTCTTTGCTATTCTATACCAAAAGATATTATAAAAAAATTAAAATTGGGAATTAATATTAAAAATAATACAACTAATAATATTGCGGTATTAGCTGGTGATTTAACAATAGAGTCAAAAGATATTGAATTAAAAAATCCTATATTTGATCCAACATTTGAAGTATTTTCAATTGGAGCTGGAAAGCAAGTAACTATCCATAATATACAAATTATAACTAACTATGGAAAATACTATGCAGGCGCAAATTTAACCTGTAATGCTGTTTATAAATTTTTAGATATTGAGGAATATTCATTAGAGGATATGAATAGAAAAGAAAATCGAATTAAATCTTTTGTTGGACATAGTGGGTATAAAGTTTCTTCATTACTTGCAAGTCCCATACACCATGAATTGTCATTTGTAGTACCTGCAACTAGTAAAAAATATAAATCTGAAATTAATCAAATTTTAACCGATGTATGTGATAATATAATATATAGATTGAGAAATATTTTAATCTATATAGAAAATAGTTCTAAAAATATTTCTTATCAATCAGATAGTATACAATCTTCTATTTTAGAAAATGTAGATAATAGTGATATAAATAGATTTATTATTATTATCCCAAATGAAACACACACTATTGGAAACTTATTAAAAAGAATTATATTACATGAAATTTTTCCATCTTGTTCATTAGTAATATATGATATTACATTTGAAAAAAATTTAGAAATTACTATTAACTATATTGAAGGGGATGATATACATAAACATCTAATCAATTCTATTAAATTTGCCATTAATGAATTTAATGAACTAAAAAAAGAAATTAATAAAGCATTTACTGCAATTATTTAGATCTTTATCAAATCGCTAGTCATGTTCATATTCATCACCATTATTTGCATATATCTTACAATGTGGTATATATTCACCATTTTTTAATTTTTCATTAAATTCATCTAATTTCATTTTTTTATCTGGAATATTATGGGGATTAATTATCATAATTTTTTCAATTGTATGCCCTTTTATAAAGTTTTGCATTAGTGTGGCTTGAGACATATTTACAGTATCATCTTCACCATCATCTTCATATATATTTTCTTTTTTTATTACCATTTTACCATTTTCTTCTTGTTTTTGTCCCTCTACCCTTTGTTTTAATATTTTTTCTATTTGTTTTTGTGTAGCGGTTTTTGATACTGGTGATGGTGTTACTTGTAGTTGCGTTACTTGTGGTTGCGTTACTTGTGGTGATACTGGTGATGATGGTGGTGTTACTGGTGATGGTGATGGTGTTACTTGTGGTGGTGTTACTTGTGATGATGGTGGTGTTACTGGGGTTACTTGTGGTGGTGTTACTTGTGGTGGCGGCGTTACTTCTGGTGATACTGCTGGTGATGGTGTTACTTGTGGTGATACTGGTGATGGTGATGGCGTTACTTGTGGTGATGGTGGCGTTACTGGTGGCGTTACTGGTGGGGTTACTTGTGGTAAATTTTCATTAATTTTTGCCTTTTGTAATAGATCTATAAAAAAATCTAGAATTTTATTTAATATATCACATAATTCAGCTGTATCTTTTATACCATCATTTTTTAATATAAGAAGATTTTTTATATTAATTGTTAGTTCATTTGTAATATTCTCTAATTGTTGTATAGAATATGATTTTGCGCGATCATAATAATTTTTATTTTGTGTATTAATGTTATCTAATATTTTATTAGATTCTTTTATTAAAAAATTTATTATAAATTCAATATTGTAATTTCTTAATGCATCAGAAATATCTGTGCGCGCTTTTTGCCTTGTATTTAGAATATTATTTAATATAACAATATGATCATATGTAAATTTTATACTATCTACGTTATTACTAAATACATTTTTATCTAAATTGAATGGAAAATTATGCACTGATACTAATAATATACAATTATTAAATACATTATTACCAATAATTAAGTCATTTTGCATATTATCAAAAATAATTGATTCTAGTGCCGTACAATTTGTAAATGCATTATTTTCAATTTTTTTAATAAAATTTGGTATTTTTATTGCTTTTAATGAAGTACAATTTTGAAATGCAGACCTTGGTATATTTAAGTAATAATTTGAATTATTTTGCGCCCTTTCTTCAAAGATAATTGATGATAATGCAGTGCAATTTGCAAATGATAAACTACCAATAGATTCAATAAAATTTGGTATTATTAATTCTGTTAATGAAATACAATTTTCAAATGCATATTGCATAATAATTAATTTATCATTAGTATTTTTCCTTTTATTAAAAATAATTGATGATAATGCTGTACAATTTTGAAATGAATTTTTGCCAATAGATTCAATAAAATTTGGTATTATTAATTTTTTTAATGCAGTGCAATTTGCAAATACATACCCTCTAATAATTAATTTATTATTAGAATTTTCTCTTTTATTAAACCTAATTACAGTTAATGCAATACATCCATTAAATGCATTATCACCAAGCTCTTCAATAAAAATTGGTATATCTAATTCAGTTAATTTAGTAGCATTCATAAATGCACTATCCCAAATTTTTAATTTTTTACCATCACGCCTTTCTACATACTTTATTTCTATTACATCTGTATTTTTTTCATCATTATAATACGATTCTGGAAATATTGCAATATTGGCAGGTATAGTTACTATTCTGGCACCACCTATCTTTTTAGTATATTTATATGCAGGAGATCTTATACCAAAACTATTTATTATAATAAAACTAATTACTAAAATTAATATTATTAATAATATAAATAATAAAATATTAGGCATTTTTAAAAAAAAATATTTATATATATATAAGTTTAAAAACATTTAAATTTAAAAATGGATGAATGGACCTATTATATGAATGTATATCAAGGACATCCACGCCATAAAAAAAATAATTCAGCAGGTATTGCAATTCTTATAATATTAATTATTTTTATTATAATTATATTTGTATTTTTTCTAATAAGGAGAAGTAATATAAATATGAATGTTATTGACTCGCCTACATGTGATGACTGCATTGATATTGATTTATTGCATAATAATGCCGCATATAATGCCGCAAATAATGCCGCAAATAATGCAGCAAATAATGCTGCATATAATGCAACATTACAAAAACAGCAATATAATAATTATAATATTATGAAAAATAATAATCAAGATAAAATATATTATTCTGATCAATTAGATCCTCTAGTTGTTGGGCAATTATATGAAAATACTTCAGATAGGCGCCCTATTTATACACAAAGGACAGCATATGGCCAGCCTGTATGGGAAACTGAAGATATTAGTAAATATGGAAAAGTTGGATATTATGCACCTAGGGGGTTACAAGAGTCTAATTCTTCTTATTATTATAAAGATGTTGGTGCATCTCCATATATTTGGAGAGATGGAAAATCCACTAATCAAAAATATGAAGATTTAATGTCATCATTAGAATCATATGATGCTAATTTATATAATAATTTATCTAAAGAGGAATATGATATTGGACAAAAAAAAGAAAATATAAATAATATATTAAATAATATAAAATCTGCTGATGATGGAATTCCTCAAAATTGGAATTTACCATCAACACCTATTCTTAATTATAATATAAATAATAATTTAAATACTGATGATTATTATGGGACTGAGGGCGCAACGCCATATACAGGAAGCGGTATTAGAACTATGTTTACACCTGACCATACTCCCCTAATGGGTTAAATACTTTTGATATTGTTAAAACTTTGATATTGTCAAAACTTTGATGTTGTCAAAACTTTGATGTTGTCAAAACTTTGTTAAATCAACTTTCTTCCTTCATTTGTAATTCTCACATCATTAATTATAGTTATTGGCAGTAGCTCTTTCCCATAAGTTCTAGGATTTTTTGGAAATAATTTAGTTCCCCAATGATTAGTAGTTCTTAAATTTTCAAATGCTTTTATTCTCTTGTTTTTATCAGCTTTACTAAATAGGCATTTTGGTATATAACATAAATAAATAACGGCCCTAAAAGTTGGCAATATCCTTCCTCGCATTGCCTCTACGCCGCAATGAATTGTCCTACTATCCCAAAATACAAGACTACCTTTTGGGCATATAATTTTTTTGTATGAACAGCCTTTATCTATATAAAATTGTTCTTCTTCTCTATTTAATTTATACCAATTATCTTTTTTTACTTTAGATTTTAACCATTCTCTAAACTCTTTATGATATTTGTTACTGCCTTCCATAACTGCTAATGTGGCATCGCCTTCATTTACATCCAATCCTGTTACCCAAGATTGAACACATTCAAAATCATTACTTAAATAACTTTGATCAGTATGATACCATGTATTATTCAAATTCCAGCCCCTTTTTGTTACCTCTGGGGGTACATTAAATCCAAGTCCATCAAATGAAACTGATAGCTCATCTTCAGATACACCCCAAAAATGTGAAAATATTTCAATAATTGCAGGATCTTGGCGAATATCCCAAGATATTTGAGCATGTCCACAATTAAAATACTGAAATAGCATAGAATGTAATGGATATAGTTTATATATTTCTTTCCATGATATCTCATTGTGTCTATCTATTGGAATTTCCCAAGCTTGAGTAATGTGCTCAAAGTAATCCCATAATCCACTTACTATAGACTCGCATTTATCTTCAGAGAGTACACTAGGAATAATGGCAAACCCATATTGGTCAATTGTATCCCTTAATTTTTCTTTTGTGGTAATTGCTTCAAGTATATTGTACATTTTATTTTACTATTAATTATATAGATATATTCAAATATAAAAGTTATTGCATAGAATTTTTTAACTCAAAAGTCATTGCATAGAATTTTTTAACTCAAAAGTCATTGCATAGACATTGCTCTTTACTAAAAATTAAATATGCTTTTAAATATATATTTTTTTAATATATAAATATTAAAATTTTTATAATAAAAAATGGAAGAATCTAATATGATGTATGCCGAACTCGATATGAAATCAAAAGCAACAACAAAATTGCCAAAATGTACTTCAGATAATAAAGAGGTGCAAATAGAAGAAATTGCAAAAACCGCCAAAGCAATATGGAAAAAAATTATAGAATATTATTTAAAAAATAATAACTCAGAGGAATTACTTAATAATCTACAGAGTGAATATAATGAATTCTTTTTATCATTTCCTCTTGTATTGCGATGGATGGTTGAAATGAAACAATTTAAAATTAAAGTATTTAAAGCATATTTAGATAAATTTATTAATGCTGAAATTAATTCAAAAACCGAGTTTTTAAAACTACAAGGAGATTATCTCGTAATGCTATTTGCTGATCTAAATCCATCCATATCAAAAGAAAAACTTGCACAATATGAAGAAGAAATTACTAATTATTTATTAGTAGAAGATGAAACTTTTAAAAATATGGAAGAAGAGGCAAAGGAAGAAATACAGCAAGAAACTGAAAAAATGTCTAAAGAAAAAAAAGAAGCATTATATAACTTAATTCTTAAGAAAAAAGCAATGCAGCAACAAAATAATAAGTAATTAATGGAGTTATTTTATATATTGTAAAATATTATTTTTTTTACCTTTAGTACTTTTAACATTTTTAGTACTTTTAGTTTTTTTAACATTTTTATTTTTTTTATCACCTCCATAAAAAGCATCATCACTATCCATAAGATCATCATATCCGCCAAAAATATCATCTTCATCGCCGTTATCCCCATCTTCATCTTCTTTGTCGTTATCCCCATCTTCATCGCCGTCGTCATCTCCATCATCATCGTCATTGTCTCCACCACCATCACCGTCGCCATCTGTATTTTTAGCATTTTTAATATCTTTGTCGCCATCCCCATCTTCATCGCCGTCGTCATCTCCATCATCATCATCATCGTCATCTTCATCTTCATTGTCATCCTCGTCATCTCCATCATCATCATCATCGTCATCTCCATCATCATCATCGTCATCTCCATCATCATCGTCATCGTCATCATTGTCATCATCTTCATCGTTGTCACTATCGTCATTATCGTCATCATCATCGTCATCATCGTCATCATCATCGTCATCGTCATCGTCATCATTGTCATCATCTTCATCGTTGTCACTATCGTCATTATCGTCATCATCATCGTCATCATCGTCATCATCATCATCGTTGTCATTATCATCATCATCGTCATCTTCATCGTCATCTTCATCGTCATCATCGTCATCATCATTGTCATCATCGTCATCTTCATCGTCATCATCGTCATCATCTTCATTGTCATCATCGTCATCATCTTCATCATTATTATTGTCATTATCTTCATCGTCATTATTATTGTCATTAATTGTTGCAATGATAACGATATTATCATCATCTTCTTCTTTTGTTGTTTCTTCTTTTGTTGTTTCTTCTTTTGTTGTTTCTTCTTTTGTTGTTTCTTCTTTTGTTGTTTCTTCTTTTTTTGCTTCTTCTTTTGTTGTTTCTTCTTTTGTTGTTTCTTCTTTTGTTGCTTCTTCTTTTTTTGCTTCTTCTTTTGTTGCTTCTTCTTTTTCTTTATTGCTTTCTGTATTTTCATCACCGCCTTTCTTTTTATTTTTCTTTTTCTTTATTGATTTAATAATATTATATTGTTTAACCTTTTTAGGTTTAGCCTTTTTTTTAGGTTTAGCCTTTTTTTTAGTTTGTAAGGTTAAAGATTTATTACTAGTTTTACCCTCATCATTATTACCCTCATCCTCATCACCATTATCACCATCACCATCTTCATCATCGCTATTATTATATATTAAAATCTCTATAGCTGATGTATTTTTTAGATGAGGATTTGTATTTAAAAATGCTCTTAAAGTATCTATAAAATCCGGCTCCATTTTTTATAAAGTTTTTTGGTAAAGCTTATATTATAACAATATTTTAATTATAAAAAAAATAGTAGTGTATAATATTAGTAATAATATTAGTATATAATATGGTATAGATAGGTGTTAGCCCTTAACAGGCTTAGATAGCGTAGTAAGTCGCATTTTAATAATATTGTAAATATGCGTAATAATTTCAGCATTTATTTCTTCAATTGCATCTAAATTAATATTTACACCCTTTGTACCCATTCCAGAAGAAATGACGTCTTTTCCAATTTCCATCATAACTATGGATAAGATAGAGATCTTAATCTCTTTATTGAGGATATGGGCATTTTCAATGATAAATTTTTTTTGTCTATGTAGGGTTGGTAAAATTGAATTCATTATATTTATATATTATATATACAACTTTTTATTATATATATTATATACAGTATGACAGAATTGAAAAATTTTATAGTTAGTATTTTAATAGTGGATCCTATGAGTCCAAATTTATCAACTAATAAAGAAAATTATATATTAAGTATATTAAATGAAAAATATGTGGGAAAGTGCTACAATGGTGCATTTATTGTTAAAATTGATAATATTATTAATATTTCTGCCTGTTCAATAATAACTACAAATTTGGACTGCAGTGGAAATATTAATGTGCAATTTATCGCAAGGGTGCGAATATTTTATCCGGGTGAATTTATCTCAGGTGTGCATATAAAAAAAACTCAATTATCGATTCTTGGAGATTATACAGAAGACACAGATGATGGAATTATAAAAACATATATTATGATTCCTATGGGGGTAAAATTTGAGCCATCACCATTAAAGCATTCAATTCTTTCAATTAAAGAAAATCAAAGAATTCCAATGAGAATTATTGATGTATATCATAAATGCGCAAATTCAAATCCAGCAATTGGGGCAACTTTATTAGTATGTGATCAAAAATATTACAAATATGTTATAACTGCACCATTATCTAATAATATTAGCACATTATTACTCCCTTTAATGGAAAAAATAGAAACTGAAATGCAATTAAGAAATTCTATATCCGATCCAGATATACAACAAAATATACTATTCTTTGAATCACTTTTATATTCATATCAAATAGATGCAAAAAGTGCAAAAAAAGCAAATATTTCATCTGAAAAATTTCCACAATGGAGTGGATTAGAGCAAATAAGTAGTGGTGATAGTAGTGGTAGTAGTAGTGGTGATAGTAGTAGCTCCTCATCTACAAGTGCAAGCACACCACAACTAAACATATTAGATTTTGCATATTCTATTATTGAAGGGAATAATAACGTAGTAGGCACATGGAGTAGGCCATTATTTATAGCAAAATCTTCACCTATGGCCATATATGAAGCAAGTGTAATAGATATTAATGATGAAATTACATTAGAAGAAGGTAATCCAGATACTGTATTTATTAGATATTTAAAAGATATTTTAGATTATCTAACTATAATTAGAAAAATGTCTGAATATTATACAGATAAGGCTATGATTATGGCACATAAAAATATATGGGATGCTATGAGAGAAGTACAAAAAATAGGAATTTAATTTATGTAGTGATTGGCTATCAGTTATTAACTATCTGCTTCTGCTACTAAATGCGCTAATATATTCATCTTCCAATACTGCTTATTTTTTTTACCCATTAAGTAGAAAAAGAATCCACTTTTAGAAGATGATTTGTCGTTTATTGCAGTGGTAGCAGTAGAGGCAGTAGCAGTGGTGGCAGTAGTGGCAGTGGTGGCAGTAGCGGTGGCAGTGGCGGTAGCGGCCGCTATATACACTAATAATGACATTCTTGCAACTTTGCAACAAATTATTTCCACAAGATCTTTATGCTCTTGCGGGCCATATTGAGCAGCAATACATTCAAATGCTGATTTGTGGTGAGTATTACTATATATGAGTGCATTATATAATGCACTCAAGTCGCTAAATGTTGCTAATATTTGAGTTAGGTATAAGTGCTGGGATGGAATCTGTAGATGATGTAATTGATTATATAGACATTGAATTGCATTCATATCATAGGTAATATTATTAATACTTTGTGGTGTACATAATAATAAATGCACCTTGGTAGATACTACTATCCTATTATGATATAATGCGAATAATGGACACATATTATTATTATTTACAGAATTGACATCCGCGCCATTTTGAATAAATAATTTAATTAGTTGATTTCTATTATCGAATATGGTATCTGGTGGTATAGCTGTTCCGGAATTTTGCTGCTGCAGTACAACCATTAATGCACTATCTCCACTATTATCTGTTATGGCAACATTTGCCCCATGCTCCAATAGGAATTGAATGATATCAATTTTTTTATTATAAAAAGATACGGTTTGGCACAAATACATCAATAATGTTTTACCATTTGAATCTGTAGCATTAATGTCTAAGCCACATTGCAATAATATATGCCAAAGTTCGATCAATAGTTCATAATTGTCTACACTATGTAGCCTATAGGCCATATCCATTAATATTGTCCTATTGTTAATAAGACCGCAACCACGCACCTGAGCACTTGCTCCATGTTGTAATAACAATTTGCAAATTTTAATTTTTTGGGCATTTATATTAGTGCCATCTATTAAACTACAGGCATAGCACAATATGTCTATATCTCTAGTAGGTATAGATATATCAACTTTATGGCAGACTAGTAAATTTAAAATTAATGCCTCATTTGAGGCAAGAACTGCAATCATCAAAGCTTTAAATTTCCAATCTTCAGCGTAAAAAACATGCATAAAATGATCTGGAAGGTTAAGAGATATTAATATCTCTTTGCATATCTGAACAATTTCATCCTTAGGCATTGGCAAATTACCATTTGCAATGGTAAGTATATCCATCATTACCGTTACAATTGTAGCAATAATTGCAGTCATAATTGCCGCCATAATTACAGTGGTAGTTATATCTATATTCATTATTTCTTTTATTATAGAGTTATTAAACTATCAAATATATTAATAATATTGTACTCCATATTCGCCCATATAAAAAGAATTATATGCATTATTGGCTTCTATAAAATAATTACAAACTCCTGAATTTGGAGAATTTGCCATACAAGCATTATAATCACTATTTAATATACTTGAAACTGTTTGAGGCGGTCCGCTATAACTATTTAAAATATTTAATAATTTTTGAAGCATATTATATACATTTTGTGAAATGCAGCCATTATTATATCCACAATTTATACCATAAATTATTGCATTTTTTTGATTAGTAGGTACATTTGCCCAAAGTGCACCTACATTATTAAATAGAAATTGATAATTACTTCTATATATTGAATATAATGCATTCTGTAATGCAAATACTGCATCTGATGGCAATCTATTTAATATTGCCATAAGTGTGTTATATATTTGATTTGAGTATTGGCCAAAACAGCCATTTTTATACGCACAATTAATGGCATTTACAAGTTGTGAATATTGCGGAGCTCTAGTTATTGTCGATGATGGCGCAGTTGTAGTAGTTATTGTTGATGATGGCGCAGTTTTAGTAGTCATTGGTGGAGTTGTTGTTGAATATATTGGTGCAGTTGTAGTTGCTTGCGGTTGCATATTTTTTTGATATACTCCCATAAGTGCCAAATTTCTTTTAATATTAGGATTATTTCTTCCAAATTGGTGACTTCCTAACATAATTTATAGCTAGTTTTAAAAAATAAAATTATTATGTTTAAAAAAATTAAATTGGTTATATTAATTATATAAAAAAAATAATTTATAATAATAATTAATATCCTCCACCATTTTCCATATTAAATGTAGAAACTTGAGCTTGGGCCTGGGCTTGAAAGTTCATACAAACTGATGGATTTCGAGCATTTGCTAAACATGTTTGATAGTCGCTATTTAGATCACTAGTTATCAATGAAGATGTTGATTGACTAGGCCCATTATAATTATTTAAAGCATATAATAAATTTTGTAACTTTGTATATATATTTTGAGGAATACACCCCCTGTTATAAGCATTATTTACTGCTGCAATTATTTCATTTTGCATACTAGATGAGAGACTAGCCCAAATTGCCCCTGTTGGAGTTGTTCTTGGCAGTATTCCGGGTAAGGACATATTAGGATTATTATATGCATTCTGCAAATAAGATAGTGGATCTGGCGGCATATATTGTGAAATTTTCATTAAAATATTATATACTTGTTGAGAATATTTTCCAAAACAGCCATTTGCATAAGCAGTTTGAATTGCTGCTTGTATTTGATATACTTGTGGCGGTATATATACTTGTGTTGGTGGATATACTTGTATTGGCGGTGGTGGATATACTTGTGTTGGATATGCTACAGCCTGTGGCGCTTGCATATTTTTTTGATATGTTTTCATAAGTGCTAAATTTCTTTTACTATTTGGATTATTTTTACCAAATTGGTGGCTACCAAATTGGTGGCTGCCAAATTGATGGTTACTATATGGGCCAGATCTATTACTAAAATTATTAGTGCCATATGCCCCAGTTGGGCCATCACCATTACTAAAATGACTAGATCTATTACTAAAATTATCAGAGACACCAATTGGACCATATCCACGATTAATAAATCTATCAGCAGTATCATAGAGCATTTTGGCTTCATTTATAGATTGTCCAGATGGTACAGGTACAGATCTACTAATACCCCCCCCTGTGCTATCAGAATAGGTCATATAGGTATCATATGCCACATAGTTACCACCATTGCCTGTCCATTGTGATGGCTCTAAATATTGAGACATATTATAAGAAAAATAAATATTAAATTAGTTATATTATAAAAAAAATAAATAATTAAATTTAATTATTTAAAAAGTAACTGAAATCTCATAAACTAGTAAAAAGTGTTTTTTGGTCAGCTAGGCGAGCGTAGCGACCCATTTTGTAGGCTGGTAAAAAGTGTAGCGGGGTTAAAGGGGTAAGACCCCTATTTTTGGTCAGCTTTTTGTAAACTGGTAAAAAGTGTCCTATTTCTTCAAATAGTTTTTAACAATTGCAAATGATGGTTTAATTATATTATATAAATGTCCACTCCCATTATCAAATAATTTAATATATTGGAGATTAAACCATCCAATTTCGCTAACCTCCCTAATATCATTAGATTCAATTGTATTAGATTGATATATTTTACCATTTAATTGATTTCGACTTTTAATTATTTTTGCATTAGTAAATGCAACAAAATATATAAATATATATTTAACATTATTTGATATATAAGATACTTTTTTTTTAACATTAGGTATAATTTCATAATGGCTTTTTGTAATCCCAGTCTCTTCTTCAATTTCTCTCATAGCACATTCTAAATCAGATTCTTTAATATCATTACTTTTTCTCCCTTTTGGGACTTCCCAAAGAAGTGATCCCCTGCTTCTTATAGATTTAATTATAGAAGTTAATTTTGCGCCATTGTCAAAATGTAAAAATTCCAATTTAAATTTATTATATTTTTTTATATATACTGGATCAGTCTTATCTACTGATAAATTAATACGATACCACATTTGCTCAAAATTTAATGATAATATATCCAATAATTCATCTGTTGTCATCTGTTCTAATAATGCCTCCACTGACATAATTGTATATTTTTTTTTTAAAAAAAAGCTATTATTATTATGGTGCAGATAGATATAATTCCCATTGACAAAATCACTAAATACATATGTATACCTCTTATGTACAAGCAAAACTTCAGGTGGAAACTTTATACTACCCGGCTTAATTAATATTATTCCAATCGATGTTTTTGTTAACATACTGTATTTAAATAATATGCTATTCTTTAAATGTCTTATTAAAAGAAGTTATCACCAATACTATTAAAACCATAATTCATCATCATCATCAGCAAATGAATTTTTATCATCTTTTAAAAAATTTAATAATTTAATAGGATTGTTGCAACATTGCAATAATACGGGCATATTGATAATTCCTAGGTCTGATTTACATACATCAAAAACCTATGCAATGGCATAATTGAATATATATATTTTATATATATAATGTCTTTCTTTGGTGATATATCTAATGAGGAATTTAAAAGACAAGCATTGGTTATAAAAAATAGCCAATCTAGTGCTTGGGATGCGCTAAACTTAAATGAGTATTGCCGCAATATGTCGTATGGTGGTAATAAAAAAGATATTAAATATATTGAAGAAAAAATATCTAAATATCTGGCAAGTCCATTATTAGATAATTTTACAAATATAGATAATATAGATTTGCAAGGAAGTACTATAGCAACAAATATACTATTAATGCCGAATGCTGATATAAATTATATTATAGCATCTATGTTTAAAGATAAAATTAATTGTATTGCGGATATAGCATATATTGAAGAAAGTATAGCTAAACAAGAACAGCTGATTGCTTCTTTTGAAAATAAAGTGGCAAGATTATTGCAATTAACTGAAGAATTGGATATTATATTAAGCGTGCAATGCCCTAAATATAAAAGCCAATCATCAATAATTATACAATTTATAGATAAAGAGTTTCATGAATTTTTATACTTAGATGAAGATGTAAAATCATATTTACACAATATAAAATCTAAAATTAAGTCGGGAATTATATATGGTAATACAAATAGATCTAATACAGTTGAAAGAAGATATATTTTTAATAAATCATTCTTGCCAATAGATAAAATAATAGATAAATATTATAAAAATATACATCTTCAGTTAGTTAATCATATATGTAACAAAATAACCAAAATTAATATTATTCTTAATCTGAGAGGAATACAAATTGAAGATGCAGAGATTATATATCTTCGAGATATTATATATCTTCAAGATACTGATTCTGCCGATAACTATATAACCTATTTACATAGAATGGATGCATTTATTACACAATGGCATAAAAAAGATTTAGACTGCCCATTATATAAATTTTATAAAAACAAATCTATAATACTATCTTATATAGATTTATCTGAATATAAAGACTTTTTACTTAAACATATAATTAAAATAGATATTTATAGCTATTGGGATACATATTTTAGAGATATTGAATTCTATCAAATGGCAATAATTCTCATCGCTAATAAAATCCATTATGATATTTTGTGCAAAAAATATGAAATTGCCCCATATGAAGATGGCGGAATATCATTTTTATTAGAAAGTTTTAGTGATGAGAGCTTTAATATATTTTCTAAAGAGGTGGAATCTGACTTTGCATTATTACGCCTATAAAACACTTTTTACTGGCCTACAAAAAAGCCTTTTAGAAAAAGGCTTCACCCAAAAAACGCTTCGTCTTTTTGGCCTACAAAAAGCTGACCAAAAAATACCTTTGGATAAAATAAGTCGGCATTTTAAATGCGCAAAGGTGTTTTGGGTAAAGCCTTTTTTAAAAGGCTTAGTAGTACCTAGGATATCTTTTACTATTTTTTTCTCTTAATTCTGACATATCCCAACCACGTACATGATTACCAGTTTCAATCATTCCAAATCCAAGAGTTTCGCCTATATCAGTATCAACACCTTCACGAGATAAATGCTGCCAAAATGGTATTTCTTTATAGCGCATAAATGCCTCATTTTCACTTCCTATTATGTTTGATTTATTTGCATTTTTGCTCTTTATTGCAGTTTCAGAAGAAACATAATTTTCTCCCATTACTTCCATTATAGCATCTTCAGCAGTTCTAAATTGGGCATTTGGATTTACTGGAGCAGTTAATGCCATAGCTAATGTTACATCAAAATCGATACTATCATCTTCATTTCCTATTGTCGAATTATTTCCTCCCATATCGTATTTGTCTCTATTAGTTCCATTTTTATTTCCCCACTTATGCTGATTTTCTAAAAGTTCATATTTTGGACCCATATCATTTAAATATTCATAACCTTCAGGCTGTAAACTATCTGAAATAAACATTTTCATTGCATAATCATCGTTATCTTCCACAGCACCATCTATTGGTACATGCTCTAATAATTTATTATAAGATGGCAATGGGGGCTTTAATTGTTGTGGCTTTGGTGAATATACATTATTAATATAATTATTCATTTTATTTTGATAAAAAATAATATTTAATCTTTTGACCTCATCCCATACATTTAATCCATATTGTAAACTTGTTCTTACTGCCAATTCATCCGAATTTAATATACTATATATCCCATCTCTACTTGATGAAAAGGCTATCATATCAGGAATAAACGCATTCAATATCCCTCTTGCAGTATTTGGAGAAAAATTCATTTTTATTAAATTATAATAGAGTAAATTATATAAATATTCAGAATTTTCCTCTGATAAAAAAGTTTGAATTATTCTATCTTGAAAACTTTTAGGTTGTCTAATTTTTTCCATTTTAGTTTATATAGTATATAGTATATAATATAAATTATTTAATTTTTAGAAATAACAATTAATATTTTTGCTCTTTCATCATCAATTCTGTCACATAATGAATGTAAATTTATTTTTACATTTTTATTTGATTTAAGTAATTTTTTAAAAAAATAATCAAAATTAAAATTATGTGGTACATGTAAAAATATATATTTAGCGCGATGTAATAATTTATTAATAATGCATGCAATATTAATATTATTAAGACATAATGATAATTCTGTTGATTCTTTATACCCATGCCCTCCCCATGGAGGATCTAAAAATATAACATCTTGTTTTAATTTTAACATATAGTCAAGATAATCGCCACAGATAATATTAACTTTATCAAGTAGACCATATACTTTTAAATTATTAATAAGTACTTTACAATGTAATGGTATTATTTCGCATACATTTATTTTATCAAACATATGCGCAAACATTAATGCCATACCCCCAACATTTCCCAATGCATCTGTAATCGTTATTTTATTTGTTCCCAAGTATTTTAATATATATTTACATATAGTTGCTGCTATCTCTGGAGTTGCTATACTATAAACTCCTACATTTGTCATTTTTAGTAATGAGTGATTAACTTTTTTAAATTTTGGAAATTTTTTATCAAATAACGCTCTCGTTACAGGAACTTCATTAATATTAAAAGTGGGATTATATTTAATTATTTTTTTATTACTAGAGCAAAAACAATCCTGATCTAATTTTTTCTTATCAATTATTTGTAATGTTATATTATATTTTAATGACATGTTATCCATATATTTTATATAAAATATATAAAATATATAAAATATATTACCATCTTATATCACTACCATCAACAAGGCAGTCATTACAATATATACCGCCCTCAGTAACAACATTAGTACAATTTGTACAACCATGGATATGTTCGGTATGGACTCCACAAAATCTTAAGCTATTAGCAATAATCTCTTTACAGCGAAGTCTCTCACATTTCTTTTTACCAAAATGGTAAGTGCAATACCATTCCTTTTTGGGTGTATGTGTCCGACAGCCAAAAAACCAGCATTGTTTTTGCTGCGTTAATTGCGTTGTTAATTGCTTTATATCCTCTACAAATTTACCCTTTACAGATGTATTGTCTTCTATAGTCGCCATTCTTTCTATATTGTAATTTTGCTTAGTTTAAAACAATTATCAAATATGCTAATATCTATATTTATTATAGCTATCAAATAATAAAATTTTTTAAATATAATGTTGAAAATAATAAAAAAAAATACAAATGGTAAGAAAAGTGGTAAATTGGAAAATAAGAAAAGTGGTAAATCCGCAAGTAGTAAGGAAAGCATCACTACTAAAAAATTAGCTACTAGTTTATCAACATATATAGTATCTAAAAATGACACTAGAGAAAAGTTAATCCAAAGAGATAAGTATTTTAAATTTATTGATATAACACATAAACATGAGATAGAGGATAGGAATTGTTTAGTTGAAATGTTAAAAAACTATTATATCCATTTTAATTATAACTATCCAAATATTAAGAGTAATAGTCAATTTCAATATTATATCCTTGAGTGCTTTAAAAATAATTATATAGATCACTTAAATAGACTTATTGTATTATTATCATCATATTTAATTTTAGACGATATTTATTTTTTAATAAATATGCTAAAAATTTTAAATATACACACAGATGACCAAGTATATTCTTATATTAAGTCTAAAAAATATAAAATAAAAAAAAATAAAAATATATATACAACATGTAGTAGATTAGATGTAGGATTTGAAAGAATATATGAAAATTGCAAAAAATATATAATCCCATCTAGTAATTATAATTATTTAGATTTTGGATGTGGAAATGGGAATAAAACTTTAAAATTTCAAAAATTATTTAAAATACCATTAGCAAATACATATGGGACAGATATAAAAAATTGGGGACCATATGATAAAGAAAGAAAATTTAATTTTCATTTTAAATTTCTTGGAGAAAACAATAAAATAGAATTTAAAGATAATACATTTGATCTTATTACCTGCTTTTTGGCATTACACCATATACCAAATTTGACAGATACAATTAATGAAATAAAAAGAGTACTAAAACCAAATGGATTATTATTTATATTAGATCATAATGTATTTATACCTTTAGATTCTATCATTTTAGACATACAGCATAATTTATATGCATATATTAATAATGAACCAAATAAAGATACATTTAATAGATTTTTTAATTATTTAGAATGGGATTATATTTTGCACAATTTAGGATTTCACTATAAAGTTGGAAAGGACTATTTTGAGACTGTAAATTTAACAATAAGATTTGATTATCAATTTTATGGGCTTTACCAAAAACACTTTTTACCGGTCTACGAGACTTCATCTCTTCGACCTTCAAAAAGCTGACCAAAAACACTTTTTACCGGTCTACGAGACTTCATCTCTTCGACCTTCAAAAAGCTGACCAAAAACACTTTTTACCGGTCTACGAGACTTCATCTCTTCGACCTTCAAAAAGCTGACCAAAAACAC
>Ga0214919_10000451_pt1 | contig 70041 bp, 58 predicted proteins | sample LL1503_MetaG_FD_177994 | JGI IMG/M metagenome (GOLD analysis project Ga0214919, IMG submission 177994) | Freshwater microbial communities from Lake Lanier, Atlanta, Georgia, United States - LL-1503 | ecosystem: Environmental > Aquatic > Freshwater > Lake | place: USA: Georgia | collected... | reverse complement strand
CTGGAGCCTGTCGCAGAGCCTCTGGGGGCCTGTACCAGAGCCTCTGGAGCCTGTAGCAGAGCCTCTGGGGTCTGTCAGAGAGCCTCTGGGGGCTGTCAGAGAGTCTCTGGGGGCCTGTACCAGAGCCTCTGTACAGGCAGCATAACGGCGTCAATTTGCAAAAAAATTTGAAGGTTTAACACCCTTGACAGATAGGTGGGTCGGGCGTGACAAGCGGATGCAGAGTGCTTGAGTGTCTCATTGATGTGATGAAACACTCAAGCACCTTACCCACACAGCCAATGCAGACATGCATTGGTGGGGTGTTGTGGTCTGAATAGCATCGCGCGGGGGAGACAAGGAGGGGGTGAACGGGAAGCGGACGCGCCAACAGAGTGAAGAAGGGGATGGGTGCGACGGGCAGATGCGAGGCCCTGTGTCTTAGGACGCAGGGGACGTTTGACAAACCAAACAGAGGGAAACGATGGCATAATGATAGAGGTGCTCAGGGTGGAGGTGGTCCCCTAGAAGCAACATGTCAGATAAAGCTGGGTACCCACACTACGGAATTAGCACACTACAGGTCAATGTCAGAACGGGTAGGGGCATGCTGCAATAAGCGTGTTGCGGGACGAGCTGCGATACTGGTCAGAGTTAAGAGAGAGACGTTCTCTTTTTGGTTTAAAATTGACACTGTATGTTCATGTTAAGAACAGCTATGGAGCGCTACTCAGAAGAGACACTCTGCATGCGTGCACGCGCCATCGCCATCATTGAAGCGTATCAATCGGCGGGCGGACACGTATCTGCAGATAACTTCGCGCTCTCCTTTGCTGAGATGAAAGTGGGGACATCGGTAGATCCTACAGGTGCACGTTATGCTGCGTTGAAGGCAAAATGGCACGTCATCTTGGCGGCAGAGGCCATGACGGCAGAAGAAGATGCACAAGAGGCGTTGGCGACAGCCGAGGCCACTGAGGTGGCGGCGGCTTCCAATTACGGTCTCACCTTTGCAGCAAGAGCAGCGAGAGAGTGGGCACAGTCTTGTTTGTGGGTTGCTAAAGATTGTGATAACAAGATGAAGAAGTGGTTACAAGATCATCGGCCGTATGCAGGACGTCTTATACCACCCAGAGTTAAGAAGTCAATACAAACGCGCACATAAAATTGATACTTGTCTTTTTCGTACATACATGTACTCTCTACACAACCACACACCTCTCAAGACAACCACATACCTCTCAAACGACAAGATGTCCACTCATTTCGTTGCCGGCGAAGATGTATCGATGCCGATACACGCTACCGCCCCAGAGTTCGTCGTTTTGGACCACTTGTGTGTTCCAACTCCTAACTCTGCCGGCGAAGATGTATCGCCACCGTCTTTGCGCTCCATGACTGGCTTCGGCGGTCTTCGTACTCTTACGTCCATAGAGGAGGAGGAAGAGGCACATAAGGCCGCCGCCAGCCGTATGTCGCCGCCTCGCACGGCGTGGTTCTGGTCAGAGCGAGTGGAAGAGCTCTACCAGAAGCAGATCACTGCTGTCGTTGTGCCAATGGAGAGGAGCGGCAACTGCACTCCTGGCTGTAACTGCGAGACCTTGGGCACGCCATGTGGCGATTGGATGGAGATGCCAGAGTCCCCAGCGCCTCGCACAGACCCCGTCTACCCAGAAGGGCCCCTCTCCAAAGAGCAACTCCTGGAGAGGATCAAGGGGTGCGAGAGCCTCATTGCCTACAGCCAAGAGCAAGCCAATATCTGCTTTGCGTGCGCGCGAAAGGAGGACACACATGGCCTACCCACCAGCGCCGCATACATGCAACAGACTGGCGAATCACACAGGCGCATGGCAGAGGAGATGCAGAGGAAACTGGAAGAGTATAGAGCAGCTCTGGAGTAAATAAAATTGATAACTGTTGTACACCGGTTACGTGTACCACCTACAAAACCCCACACACCTATTCTTCTTACAAGCAGACATCATGGCACAGACACAGGAGCAGTTGGAGAGGAATGTCAAGAATCTGGAAGAGTCTCTCCAGCGGACGCAGGAGCAGTTTGAGAGGCGTGTCAAGAACCTGGGAGAGTCTCTCCAGCGGACGCAGGAGCAGTTTGAGAGGCGTGTCAAGAACCTGGGAGAGTCTCTCCAGCGGGCGGTGGACGGAGAGATCACGGCATTGGCGTACGCATTCTCTCTGGAAAAGCGTGTGCAGGCGCTCTACGAGCAGCTCCGGGAGGCTGAGAATAAGAATGCGGCGCTGCAAGAGGCATCCTAGGGAGGTATATAAAGACAAAAAAAGACAAAAAAAAGATAAAAAGACTCTTTTTTGTAGTCTTTACCGTCTATTGGAGCCAAGAGGGATAACCCAAAAAAAATTGAAGAGGCTTCATCTTCCCGTAGGAGGTACAAAAAGAGAGATCCTATACAAGATGTCACAGCACAATCAGAAGATAGTTGAGCGCAGCAAGGCGGTGCAGGTGTTTGCCGAGTGGTACTGGGAGAACAAGCACAGTCTCACAGAGGTGGAAAAGACGGCTGCTGCATGGAAGTGTGCCTCTATGCAGAGTGATGTGGCAAACGCCTACTGCAACCAGCTGATAGTGATGAAGATGGAACTGGACAAGGTAAAGGCGCAGCTGCAAGAGGAAAGGGCGGGGCGGCTACAGACGCCGCCACATCCACGGACGTTTCTGGTGGCTCGGCGGGTATCTCGTTAAAAAAAATGAAAGGCATAAGTCTTTTTCATGTCCATAACGCACAAATGGTTAGACATAGGAGTCCATCACCTCTGCACGACTGTAAGACGCGTCTACACAAGGAGTTGGAGATACCCGATGCAGATGTGGATAGAGTTAGCGGTCTATTGGAGTTTGTGCATGCAAAAGATGAAAATGGCAAGACACCTCTCCACTATGCATGTGGCGCAACAGAGGATGGTGGGGTGGCTAAGATGGCCGTGGTAGCCGCGCTTATCGCTGCGGGCCCTCAGGAAAGAGACGATGTAGACGATGAGGGCAAGACACCTCTGCACTACGCATGTTCTGCGGGGGCGGGCGTGGATGTGGTTAACGCGCTATTGAATGGCTCACCCAACAGAGCAAAGAAGAAAGATAGGTACGGCAAGACGCCTCTCCACTGTATTGGAAGGGATACTGATCTAGATGTTGTCTCGGCATTGTTGCAAGCGGCTCCAAATACAGCACATAAGAATGATGACAGAAATAGGGTGCCTCTGCACTACGCATGTGAGCTGCGGGCGAGTCGTATGATAGTCAGAGCACTATTGGCTGCAGCACCAGTGGCGGTTCTCAAAATGGACTCTCGGCAGAAGACACCCATAGACATAGAGAAGAGGAGAGAAGTAATTACTCTATTACGAGGCGTAGCCTAAGAAGAGGACATCCCATCTACAATGTCTTTTGGTGACCTTTTTTGCGTGAAATAAAATTGATAACGCAGCCACCTTTGGTGTATGTACAATCCCTTTCGCAACACACCACTTATCATACAATCAAGATGCAGAAGATCGGTGTTGTCACTTCTTGGCTGGGCGGGGGCTTTCTGGAGGTCTGGTGGAACGAGGCTACAGGCAAGGTCTGGATTTACGCGTTAGGCATGACCGAGCAGCAGAAGAACGTTGCGCCCACATGGCACTGTGAGGACGACGGTCTGATTGTCAAGACCATTGGGCGTCACATTGGGGCTCTCTGCGAAACAGAGGTCATTCTCACCAATCTCATGATCTTTGACGAGAGTGGTCGGCACGGCAAGAAGGCGCCTGTCCAACTACTCACAGACATCTACGACTGTGAGTGGTCTGACTTCGCGTGCGAGCACCAGGTGATTCACATGCAGGCGCATCCGCCAATGTCCGGCTCACCCGACAGGTACCAGCGTCTGGCCTTTGCTCTGTGGAATGAGGACATGCATGGGGGCATCTCGCTTCACTGGGAGAAGATTCAGCAGCATGCAGAAGAGCTGCGAGAACAGGACATTGAGCGCCACCCGCCGCGCCAGGCACGTAGGGTGGCTCCGCGCGCCGCTATAGAGGCTCAGCCGGCTCTGGCTCCGAACCCTGAACCCGTGGTGATCACGACCTTTGAGGCCGAGGCGCGCTCTCCTGAGAACCATTCTCGGTTCTTCGGCAGTATTCTGAGAGCCATTGCAGCGGCAGAAGCAGCGCATGCAGCCGAGGACTCGGACTCAGATATTGACGACAGCCTTGAACCTGTGAACGGCCGCCCTTATTACCTCCCCTGCCCTTGCCGCAATAAGCTCACATGCGATCACTAACCTCTTTGCCCACGCGTTTCTTTGCCCTTACAAAACACATAAAATTGAAGGTGGTACCCCCATTTTTACGTGTACTCCCTCTACATTCCGCATACACATCTTATCATTACATAATGTCTGATACATCTGTCCAGTACTCGTGCACGCCCGAGCGCGTGCACACCCACATCAGCGGCGTTTCTGCTGATCCGAGCAGTCTGTTGCCGCCTTCTTTGAGGTCTGCGCCAGAGCCCACGGAAACGCTGGCAGATATAAAGGCGCTATTCGCTGCTTACCCGCTACCTGCACCTAACCCTAACAGCAGACGGCTGGAGGACAGGTTGGGCATACCTGGCGTGAATATGGGCAGACCGTTGTTGCCGGAGCCCCCCGTCCCTTCGGCTCTTCAGCTTAGCGAGGCGCGCGTTAAGGCTGCAAATGAGCGCGCGGAGGCTGCAGAAGAGGGTGTGCGCCAGGCCAATACGCGCGCTAAGGCTGCAGAAGAGGCTGTCCGTGTGGCCAATTTACGCTTGTGCGAGGAGATTGACGCGACTCGTGCGTGGAGGCGTGCAGAGTCTACCATTCTGGCCAATGCGCGCGTGGATGCGCGCGACGACTTCCGGATCAACCCAGCGGATGCGTGGCTGATGTCAGAGATAAAGCGCGTGGACAGGTGGAAGGCTTCAGAAGCTGCAGAAGAGGCTGCTCGTGTAGCCAAGCGCTCGTCAGCTGAGTTTGACGCATATCATGGGTTGAGGCGCGCCAAGGCTGCAGAAGAGGCTGTGCGCGAGGCCAATTTGCGAGCAGAGGCGGCAGAAGAGGCTGTGCACCAGGCCGCCAAGAAGTTTGACAGCTCTACCTCGTTCTATGAGAAGAACGAGGATGAGATGCAGGAAGAGCTGGATGAGGCGTGGGAACACGTGAAGGCTGGGCTGCGGCGAGAGTCTATTAATGAAAGTACTCTTCAGCAGCTGAAGGCTGGGCTTGAGAAGGCCGATGCAGCCAGAATCAGCGCCGTGGTGCGCGCTGAGGAGGCGGAAGAATCTGTGCGCCAGTTGAAGGAGGAGGTTGCACAAGTGTATCTGGCGGACATGATCGCCCGCGATGCCACAGAGCGCGCCGAGATCACCGATCGCAACTTTCTGCGACTCCAGCGCGCCATTTCCACAGTGCTCTATTCTGCCGACCACGTTTACTACGATAAGATCTACAACGAGTACGATAACGGCGACTAATCTGTCGTAATACAAAGAAGCAAGACTATTTTTACTTGAAAAAATTGACACGTTGTGGCTCCCCCACTTCACGTACCACCTCCATACATCCCACACACACACCAGATCATACACGATGTCATACCTTACTGAGTCCTATTCTGACAAGATGGCGAATCGTTATCCGCGTCTTGATGAGTTCTGGCCGGCTGCGCGTGCTCGGAACTTTCTGAAGGACATGGATCTGAAGCCCGGCAACTACAGGGACAACATGCAGACTCTTGCGGACATCGCTGGCGTCGCGCCTCAGCAGATGTGGCGCGTCAATCCTCTCACATTCGCCGAGCGCCACATGAAGCCTCCTGGAGAACTCTATCACGAGAAAAAGATGCTTCGTCTTCTGGGCTGCGAGGTCTACGCACGCTTGGACGGCGAGCGTAGCACAAAGAGCATGTACTCAAGTTCCAACTGGGCCTACCACAAGAGGGAGCCGATCCCGCCCTACAACCCGTGGTGCGTTGAGGAAGATGCAATCCATCGCATCATTGATCGGATAAACGCGACACCTCTAGGTCCCGGACGTCTGCTTGAGATGGAGGATCTCTTCAACTACATCTTGAGGCAGAAGCCGTTTCTGCAGGCGCACCCTCAGCTCTGCACGACCTTGTCCCAGAAGTTGGAGGAGTTCAAGGCAGAACCATGTGCGGAGCCCATCATGGAGACGATGCTCAAGGTGGAGGAGCTCTTGGTACGCATTCGCGCGCCTTCGGCAGAGCCGGCGCCTTCGGCAGAGCCAGCGCCTTCGGCAGAGCCTGCGCCTTCGGCAGAGCCAGCGCCTTCGGCAGAGCCAGCGCCTGCGCCTTCGGCAGAGCCAGCGCCTTCGGCAGAGCCAGCGCCTGCGCCTTCGGCAGAGCCAGCGCCTGCGCCTTCGGCAGCGCCTGCGCCTTCGGCAGAGCCAGCGCCTTCGGCAGAGGCACATGCAGGTGATGTGTATGGCCAGTTATGTATGGGGGTGTGCTACGAGCGTGGCATTGGGGTGCCAGAAGATGCTGCTCGGGCAATAGAGTGGTACATACGCGCAGCGAATAATGGGGAAATTGGTACACAATTCATGCTGGCTAAGCGCTACGCAGAGGGCAGGGGCGTGGAGCGGAACGTAGTGGCAGCGGCGCGCTGGTACGAGCGGGCGGCACAAGGGGGGAGTTTAGAGGCACAGTTCCAAATTGCTAAGTGCTACGAGAAGGGCACGGGCGTGGCGGCGGATGCGGCGGCGGCGGTGCGCTGGTACACGCGGGCAGCCGAGGCGGGGAATGCGAGCGCGCAGTACAACCTAGGCTTGTGCTACGCCAATGGCACTGGCGTGGCGGCGGATGCGACCGCGGCGGTGCGTTGGTTCACGCGGGCGGCGGAGGTGGGGCATGCACGCGCGCAGTTCAACCTTGGCGTGTGCCACGCCAAGGGCACGGGCGTGGCGGCGGATGCTGCAGCGGCGGTGCGCTGGTGGACACGGGCGGCGGAGGCGGGGCATGCCGACGCGCAGTACAACCTGGGCGTGTGCTACGAGGAGGGCACGGGCGTGGCGGCGGATGCGGCGGCGGCGGTGCGCTGGTACACGCGGGCGGCGGAGGCGGGGGATGCGGATGCGCAGTATAACCTGGGCTACTGCTACGAGTATGGCAAGGGCGTCGTGCGTGATGCGGCGGCGGCGGTGCGCTGGTTCACGAAGGCAGCAGACGGAGGACATGGGAAAGCACAGTGCCATCTGGGCTACTGCTATGCGTACGGCATTGGCGTGGAGAAGAATGCAGTGATGACTTTGCGCTGGCTCACGCGGGCGGCAGAGGTAGGGGATGCAGAAGCGCAGCTCAAGCTGGCCATCTTCTACAAGTATGGCATTGGTGGCATGGAACAAGATGATGTAAAAGCAATGCGCTGGTTCCTCCAGGCGGCAGAGACAGGGGATCTGCAGGCGTGTAACTATCTAGCACAATGCTACGCCAAAGGTACGGGTGTCGCTAAAGATGAGGTATTGGCAGCACAGTGGTACAAGCGCTCAGCAGAGGGGGGATTTGCAGATTCCCAGTTTCATCTAGCTATCTGCTATGCAAATGGTATAGGGGTAGCAGTAAATGATGCCCTCGCGGCAGAGTGGTGGGGGCGCGCATCAAGTTCGGGACATCCAGGTGCACGGGCTGTTAAGGGGCCCCCTAATCTCTCCTATCATGATGATGACGTCTGGTGAAGCGCGACCCCAGAGTGCAAAGATATAATATTAAAAAAAATTGAAGGTAAGTGGGGCTAATTTTTACGTACAAGAATGTCCTCTAATACCGTATCCACAGAGCAAGAGATGGCGGCCAAGCTGTTGGCTGCCGAGGAGTTGATCAAGAAGCTACAGGCAGAACTTGCAAACGCCTTGAAGAGTGCCGAGCATGTATCAAGCACTCAAATATATAGCGGCTCGGGACGAGCCGCGATACACGTTGCACGTCGCGGTTGCCCTGAATGTGAGGGTGACTCTGATTATGAAGAGGAGTGTGAATGTAGCTAGGGAGCATTGCTTAAAAAATTGAAAGATATATACCCCATTTTTCATGTACCCCTATTCATGTACCTCCCTACTAAATACAAGATGACAGTGTATCCTACTCTCAATCAGTTCTGGCCGGCTGTGCGCGCGCGTAACTTTGTCAAGGAACTGGGGCTGAAGCCTGGTAACTACACAAAGAACATGGAGACACTTTCGGTGCGTGCGGGCGTCCATCCCAAGCAGATGTCGCGCGTCAATCCTCTCACTTTTGCGGAGCGCGAGATAGGGTGTGACCATGTATCGTTGGTCGGCATTCTGGGCAAGAATACCTACGCGCAATTGGACATGGAGCGCCACAAAACTTGGGGTAGCGCCAGCTGGGCGTACCACAAGAAGGATCCCATTCCGTCCTGGAGTCAGTGGCAGATTGAGATTGACACGATCTTGTACCTGTGTAAGAAGATAGATGCGGCTGTCCCTTTTAGCCCTACACGTGTCTCTCTTGCGGGCGCTCTATTCATCCACCTCTTGCGGTATGAGCCGTTCCTTCGCGCGAACCCCCAGGTGTGCCACATGGCGGCACAGAAGGTGGCAGAGTTCAAAGCGATTCCATGTGCAGCGCCCATCATGAGCAATCTAGTGGCGATGGAGGAGCTCTTGGAGCGCATTCGCCCTTCTGCTGCGCCTGAGCCCGCTGCGCCTGAGCCCGCTGCGCCTGAGCCAGAGCCCTCTGCAGAGTTCCTGTTTGACATGGGATGCCAGTACGAGAATGGCATTACCGTGGAGAAGAACTTGTCAGAGGCAGTGCGCCACTACATTCTTGCGGCAGAGAAGGGGTATGCGAAAGCGCAGTGTACCATGGGCTTCTTCTATGAGAATGGCGTGGGTGTTGCGCGTGATGCGGCAGAAGCGGTGCGCTACTACACTCTGGCTGCAAATGCGGGGCATGTGATAGCGCAGCATAATCTGGGCTACTGCTACGCGAAGGGCACTGGTGTGAAGAAAGACCTGGCGGCATCCCTGCGCTACTACATTCTCGCCGCAGAGGCGGGGCATGCGGCCTCGCAGGTCAATCTGGGCTTCTGCTATGAGCGTGGTGTGGGTGTTGCGCGTGATGCGGCAGCGGCGGTGCGCTGGTACACAGAGGCGGCAGAGGCGGGACACGAACAAGCAAAATATCGCCTCCACCTTCTTGCTCCTCCTGCAGGTTCCGTCGTTGTCAATCTCAGCTGTTGCCTCTTAACATTCTGGACATAAATACGGGAAAAACAAAAATTGAAGGTGATGCAGAATCATTTTTCATGTACCCCTTATCCAAAATGACGACCTACTATCCTACTCTCAACCAGTTCTGGCCGGCGGTGCGTGCACGGAACTTTGTCAAGGAACTTGGGCTGACGCCTGGTAACTACACAAAGAACATGGAGACACTTTCGGCGCGTGCGGGCGTCCATCCCAAGCAGATGTGCCACATCAATCCTCTCACTTTTGCGGAGCGTAACTTTACGTTCGTTTTCCATTTCTCGTGCCATGCCCGCATGATCAAGATACTAGGCGAGAGCATGTACTCACGATTATCTAATGAGCGCAAGATCTGGTGGGGTAGCGCCAACTGGGCATACCACAAGCTTGAGCCGATTCCACCCTACGTGGAACCTGTGCGCACTCTTGCTGAGCCAGATTCTGAAGCCATCCAAGAGCCAGAGCTTGCACCAGAGCTTGCCGTTGTGGACGACTTGCGTGTTCCAACTCCGAACTCTGGCGACTGCCCAGTAGGCACAATCTACCACGCAAACAAAAGCGGCGAATACGCCGATTTCCTTGAGATCCTCACGGACTACTTGGGTCCTGACTGTTGGGCGATCAAAGTCAACGACGAGGTTCTCTTCAACTTCTACAATGACATGAGCGTTAAAGAGCGCATCCAACTAAGCATTCTACACGACAAGATTGCCGATTACCCTCACATCCTCTTTATGGACATGTTTACCAAGAAGAAGGACAGCACGATTATGATCGACATGTACAGCAACGCAAATCTGGTCGTTAAAATTACCTACAGGGCAACTGACGAGACCCTCTCCCTCATTGCGACAAATAATTCTGATCGCCACCTCTAAATACAAAAGTAAAACACAAAACTACATAAAATTGAAGTGGGTCGCCCCACATTTTTCATGTAGTTATTGGAAAATGGCAACAATTCAGGCACAGCTCAAAGCATTCAATGATGCGTTTTCTAAGAAGCACACCTTCAAACCACCCGAGTTTTACAGCAATGTTGAAGAGTTTGCAGACATTTACTTACGGGATGTAGAGCATCTTCATAACCCAATCCGTGAAGAGTGGTGGTACAATGTGATGAAAGATGACATTCTTGCGACATGCGACAAATCGCTCTCAAACTTCTTCATTCCACGACTATTGAATCTTGGAACACCCGAGGCGCTGCGCATTTACGAGCTAGGTAAGAGCTACGAGAATGGCAACGGCGTGGAGAAGAACCTTGAGCTCGCATATAGTCACTATATGACAGCTGCCGAGATGGGTAATGCAGACGCTCAAGTAATTATCGGGTTTGCTCTCATGTCAGGCCGCTTTGGAATCGTTGACGAGAAGAAGGGACATGAATGGTTCTTAGAGGCAGCCAGGTCAGGGAACCCGAATGGTGCGTACTTTGCGGGTTTGTGTTATAGTCGTGGGACAGGCGTTGAAAAGAATGAGAAGGAGGCAGAAGAGTGTTTACAGTATGCCGCCAAGGCGGGTCACGAGGATGCAAAATACATACTCTCCTTTGAAGAGGCTCCTGCTCCTGCTCCTGCAGATTCTCAAGATGATAGCGAAACTGAAGATGAGAGGAGCATATTCTCTGCACTGCAACAGTCGCGACGTCTTCTTAGAAAGTCCAAGAAGATGGTAGAAAGTGATCCCAGTAAAGAGAACTTGGCTATGCTAAAGAGTGCCATAAGTCTACACAAGGAGATGATATCGGCTATGGATGTATCTGTGGACGCGCGCATTGCTGTTCTGGATACACAGCTGGAGCATGTATCGGAATGATAGTGGCCCAGAGTGCAGAGTTGGAAGGGAGCAACAAAAAATGAACGACAGCTTCCACCCTTTTTATGTACCCCAAACAATCCTCAATAGCAAAGATGCCAATTCTTGACGCTTCCTCCCTCATTGTTGTGTCTGCCAATCAGCACAAGAAGATCACCTCATGGACAGTCGCAACGACGCTTCTTGAGCTTCTGATGCAGTTCAATCCTGTCAAGACGCTCAGCACGCTGATGGAGCAGGGAAATACGGGTGAGTTCTGCTTCTTCAGCTACAGGGACACTACAGCAGATGCTGACGACTTTGACAAGATGGTAAAATGCGAAAACACCCTCTTACATGGTCGTCATGTCTTCATGACCTCTCTATTCAGCCCTTATGGTGAGCTTATGGCCACACATGAGCATCTGAAGATCGCGTATACCCCTCTAGGTGATCTCCTTCATCAGAACAGTCATCGCTCTTGTGCTCTCAAACTTCTCCAGGAGATGCTTGGCCCCCACTTCAAGATCACTTCTCGCAGTCTCTACGAGATAACCAAAACGGCTGACGGCAATGATCTCGGATGTCATACTTGCCCTGCAAAGTGGCACCGCGTGGGACTCTTCATTGAGTTTGTACATCAAGCGCGTCCTCGTGACGAGTACATCCATTCCTTGTGGCCAGAGCTGGATACCTTCACATTCAACCCTTCTTCTTACTCCCCCCTCAAGATTGGCAAACCCATCACAACGAAAGAAGAGGAATGGAATCTACATAACTAAGAAGGCAGCCATAGAGGATACTTACTAAAGGGTGGGTGAAATTGACGATTTTTATTTCCGCAAATAATGGTAATGAATCGGTGCAAATGTCCTCCGATAAACATTTGTAAATGTCGTCCATTCTCTAATCCTCTTTTATATCCTCTTGAGATGCTTCACAGATATCTGCAGGAAATAGAGCTGCAACGACAGATGATTTATCAGAAGGATGTATTCTCAAAAGATGATGAAACTGAGCTTATTAAGATCGGTTTCCTAATCATAAAAATAAGTGTTGAAATTGGTCTGAGAGAGGCGGGTGATCTTTAGTAAGCGTTCCAAAAAATTGAATGGATGGCCTGCCTGGGTTCCAAGTAGCAAAATGCCAGGAATTACTCATCGTGACGCCAAACTCGGAAAGGGAAAGAAGCGTGCCCAGATGAAGATGGACAGGCTTGTCGTGGGGATCCTGAATGATGAATCAGAGATGCCCTATGGTGCATGCTTCGCCATCGTGACAAAGATTGTTGGCAACGGCGGGCTTCAGATCCGATTAGATGACGGAACTGACACTCACGGCAAGGTCTACAGTCAGGTTCTGCGAAAGGCGCGCTGTTGGGAGGTGGGGGTGATTGTTATTGTGAGTCCCGGAATTCGCAAAGGTGAGTACGAGATTCACGCAATGGTGGATCGCGCAGATGCAAAACGGAAAGAGCTAGTGCCGACATGGATGATTGCGATTGCTGATGGCGCCAGTGTGGAGGAGGCCACAAAGGCAGAGGCTGAGCCGTTTATCTTTGTAGATGAGCCTGAGAAAGAACCCGAGAAACATCCTGAGAAAAAAGACAAGAAAGATCACAGGAAACAGGCCAAGAAAGAGTCCGACGAGGAGATTGATATAGAAGGTATATAACAGTTATGCATAATTATTTTGTGCATTCCTCTTTTGAAGTTCTTGTAATGTCTGTTGTACCATACCCGATTTTTGTAGGACGCTTTGGACAAGGTTTGCATAGCTACTGCCGCTCGTGACACTGGAAACGGGGGCCGGATTTTGAGATGTAGTGGAAGTGGATCCTGGTTCTGGTGCTGAAGGCTGGCGTGAAGGCTGGCCCAGAATTGTAGATTCAGATATAGGTTGGGGAAATCCTCCTACATTGCCTCCTACATTGCCTCCTCCACCGCCAAAGCCAGGGGAGATACTTGACGTAAATGCATAGCTGCTCAGAGTTTTATCATCACTACACGCGCCTTGAGAGTTATAATTATAATCATTGATATTAAGTATCACATCTACGCACGTCTTATCTTTAGCGCACCAATCACAATCAGCTTTCTTACTACAGACATCAGAATTGGTAATACTGCTACAGCTGGTGTTATATTTTTGTCCGATATATTTACTACTAATAGCTGGCATTCCTACATTACTGCCCTGCGCACTTCCTGCATTACTCGTGGTATAACACATCTCAAACTTATCATCTGGGCATTTACCACGGCTTGATAAAGTTGTCGTATATACATCAAGTTCTAATTTTACACATTCGCCGGAAGTAGGACACCAACCACATTGATTATTCGTTAAACACGTGCTGCATTTATCTTTTGCGAGCCCTATACACTGACTTACTTGAAATCCTAGTTTCATAGGTTTATACAACACACATACTGCAATAACCACCATGGCTGCCATAATTAAAAAATTACATAATGTATCCTTCATCTATTCTATCTAGTTTTTATTCCATGTGATTATAATAGAATGGCTACTCTAAACAACTTAGTTTCTATTTTGGTGATAGGCCTATTTGTTACATTTATCGCAACGATTGTATCGTTTAATTTATGGCAAACTGCTAACACAATGCCGATTGTAGAAGGATTCGGAGGTGTTGCGGTAGGGGCAGGTATTCCTGATTGTCTTCGTACAAGCAGAGAAGCGGCAGATCTCTACGAACTGATTGCCACCAAGAAAGATACAACAGGTGATGGACCGGATGATCTTGCGGAACTGCAGATTATTCTAAGCAAACTCTCCTGTTTCAAAAAGGATTTGTTATCACCTTCCGGTATTGTGGAGGCGACTCGTTACCAACCGTACAATACTTCGCACGATGTGGAACCCGTATCTGAGACAACTGCCCGGTGTTTTGCAAAGACCATCCCTCCTCGGGATCTCGGTATCACCTTTGATAAATGGTCGTCTCGTGGTGGCTTTCTCGTAAAACGTCTCTGTGGTGCTGTCGGGCTGACGCAGGCCGAATCGGACAAGGCTGATTCGCTTTTTGCGGCCGTTATTACGGATGTATCTGATGTGGCGAAATCCCAGTGTCTTGTAGGGGATGTTACCATCAATGGTAAACCCGGGCCCCGAGATGTTGGTGGATATGAACGGCCGAACTTGTCGGAACTTCGTGAATACAAAGGCTACTACTAGGTAAAATTTGAAACTAAAGATGACCAAACCAGTGTCAAAATGGCAGTTGTTTGGTTATCAAAGGGGGATAGCGTTCTTCTTGTGAAGAAGTGCAATGAGCGAATCACCATTTCTGTAGGGGATTTTATCACCTACGAGGGACGTCCTGATGGTGTTCGTGTGGAGTCGTTTACTTCGGCTAAAGATGAAGATGGGCCGATCGGAATGATCTATTTGCCCTGGAGAGCGGGCATTCCAGGTCGGTGGGCGACTCCTATATTTACTCTGCGGGGTAATCCTAGACATATCATTGCCATGCCTTATGGCATCCGGCATTATGGAGAACATATTGACTGGGAGACGGTTGTAAACCTGGGGAGGCCGCCTGTGCCGGCAGTATGTCTAGATGGTGAATGGGAGACCGAAAGCATGATGGCTGAGCATACATCGTAGACGATATATGCAGGCGAAAGAGTTTCGGAATAAAACCAACTTGCGTGAGACCGAAAGCATGCGCCTAGCGCCGCCTAGTACCACGAGCGCGCTTCCGTGACCGTGTCTTAAGATAAGAACCATTGCTCAAAACATGACGAGTATTGAAAGCGCGAATCGTCCCGAGATCAACTTTGTATTCACTGATCAAGTGCTTCAAAACGCGCACAACCGAATCATGTGTCCGCAGAAACTCCTCACGCTTCCAGTCATACTTGGGATCCTTGGCCATTTCGTACAGAGCATCACAAAGATGCATCATACCATTGACAGTGCTTAGCGCGTATGAATACTGAAGATCGGGATCTTCCACGGCGGCAATACGCCCAACATGTTCCAGTTCCGAATTCGCCCAGGCAAGAACTGAGGTCATTGTTGTACGATACCGACGGGGTGCAGCCATTCTTTTATGTAAAGACATAAAAACCGTTCCAGGCCGTCCATGTAAGCCCCGCTTGTATCTGAAAACTCTTGGTTGGGAATTTTTCACGGAATTGGGGAATATTCTGTCCAATAGAGCCATTAAACAGGGCAAAATAGTATCTGTGGGCCTTTCTGCCAAGAATATTCGTTCCGGTTCCGGCGGTCGGAGCTGGTCCCATATAGGGCCATACAGTTCTTCCTTCTGCGATTCCTCCACCGACGGGAATATCTGTGACTAGCCAATGCAGATAATCGGGTTGGGCAGAATCCGGATCAAACATGATGAGTGTTTGTGGCTCTTCTGAGTGCGGTATCACAACGGTAGGTGCCATCTGGGTGGCGGCGGCAGTTAGCTCTTTTTTTTTAACTTGTATAGATGCATATATTACAGAAAAATTGCCGGCCATAACTAAAAATACCGGAGAGCTTTCTTAGACTTACAGACTTCGGAATCAAACCAAGTGAGTGGTTTGAAATTACGGAATATGGTAGGGCTGCGTGTATCGCGGCTAATCCCGAGCCGCTATATATGTTAGACTTCAGCTGAGCGCTTGAGAAAGACATTGATGTCAATGTTCACATCCAAACCCCGAAGTTCGTCCAAGGACTTCCAGCTTGCAGAAGAGATCTCCTGATTGGCGTTGATGGATGGTACATCTTCATTCAGGGATTGGCATATGAAGTAGCCACCGGCCGATAAATGTTGATACCCTATCTCAGTATAGTTGTTAGCATTGAGACCAGTCTCCTCTTCAAACTCCCGAAAGGCGCATGCACGGACCGTTTCAAATGGGTTGATGTGCCCTTTTGGAAATGAATACTTACCTGTTCTGGTTCCTTGGACTACCAGAACACGGTTCTCTTTGCTCACAAGAATAACACCATACACCTTTTGGCTTTGCGGGCGATAGCTTTTGAATGACGATGGAAATGAGTTACCGACCATTTTGTTAGCTTGATTGGTGGTGGCGCGTGGCCTCAATTTTTGTGGGCGCGTAAAAGGGTGATGCCTGCCACTCATTCCACAAAACCTTCCCAAATACTAGAATGACTCAACAAACCCGGGGCAGGCGCGTTTCTAGACACATGACCAGGAGAAAAACTCATGGCGGTTCTTTAAATTCTGCTAGAAATTATGTGATTAATCCAAGTGGTACCAAGGATGAACAGCGAAAAAAATTAAATGATGGATTAATAGAATTATTTGTAACTCATTTAGAGAGGCAAGAAAAAGATCTAAGTGTAAATCGTGATTTAGTTGATACGATTATTCAATATATGGAATCTATTTATAATTTAGATCATCCTGGTATAAGAGGTCAATCACTTAGACATGGTACAATTAAAACAGAACGTAAAGGTATTAACAATAGAAAAGTATATACAACTAGCAACTTTAAATCTATGATTGCAGGTATACATGGAAAGAAATCTGAAGTTAAGCAGATAATTGAAGGATTTAAAAAAGCTCTTCACCAATTGAAGAATAATCTTGCATCCACTAAGAGCAGGGCTAGCACTAGCAGGGCTAGGTAGCGATTCCCAGTCAAAATGGAAGGCGCCGTATCATACAAAACAATGTATGAAGCACCCATTCTTCCGGATTACGTCACGCACGTTAAATAAGCCACCCGTCTGTCTAGTACAAACAGACGGATCGTTTAGAGGTGGCGCCGCTTTGGGCAGCCAAAGCCGCACGGCAGTTCTTGCATTTACGAAACCAGCTCTGCAACAAGTTCGCCATTACGATGAACACTTTAATTCTTACGAATCCGAATGGGCATCTGTTCTGGACGGAGTCCGGTTTTCGGCCGCCCATCAAATCGGCGGTATTGAATTGGAAAATGACAATGCTGCCGTTATCGCATATCTAAAAGATAGACGGGCACCGCCACAAGAGTATGCGAGCCATTACTACCACGAGATTCTTCGTGAAGCTGCACATCTGGATTGGTTCGCGGTCCGGTGGATTCCTCGTGAGATAAATCGGGCGGACACATTGTTACGTTAGCAAAATATTTTGCGGGATTAGAATGGATTGTCTCCCAACTGACGCTCCCAGAATGGATAATAACGTAGCTGTTCCACCCGACAACTTTCCTCGCCAACGCGGTGCACCTGTTATGTGTTTACCAATAGAGAATGAAGGACCATCACCGTTTTTTCCACCTGTGTGCCTGAAATCGCATTGGGATGCCACGGCTATTCTGAAACATTCGTTGCCGGATCATCCAGTGCAACAGTCATTGGATTTTCGCCCGTGGACGCGCATTTGTATGGAATACACAACCGCCGGTCCGGCGGAACCCGGTCCAGCTATCGCTCCTTCCGTAGTTATGCCATCAGGTGGTCAATTCTATCCCGCCTCTCGGTATGCCGCCGCGATTGATCAAGAATCCGCTCTTCGTCGTCTAGATCGTCCTCTTGGTACATGTGACAGGGACGAGTTTGAGCCGAATTATCATGGGGACATGTACAATAGTCGCATTCTAGTTCCGAAAGGTACGGCGCCAAACTCGGCAATGGTTGATGAAATGGCGATGCCACGTGCTCTTCTCCGGTCGGGCCCTTATCCTTGTCGTGAACAGGCGGATGATATAAACCTAGGTCTGTCACAACTTCTCTTTAACAATGCTACGAAACAGGACAAGTACAAGTTGATGGCGACACCTGAAGTGTATGGTGCACCTGCCCAGTCGTGTTTTCGTGGCTAACGCAAGTGGTCCGGGCCGGTGGCACCGCCACCGCCGCGCTTATGATTGTCTTAAAATATCGCCCTCATATGCAAGATGTTTAAAGAACGTTATGAAAAGGTTTTGGGAGAAGGACCCACGAATCTCTGGTCAGCACTCATACCTCAAATTATAACATGGTCATTTCGCCGGTTTTTCCTTATAACTCTGCAAAAATTGGATATGCCTGGTACGAGTGTGAGTAGCGAAGTGTGGTCGGATTTCTTAGAGATGATTGACCGTTTTGCACCTGATGCTCTAAAGAAGGAGGTAACATTGTGGTTGAGTCCGGAAGTTCTTCAGACGGTCCCTTTTGCATTGGACGAATTGGACGCATTTCTGAAAGAGCTTGTTGTAGAATTTGACAAGGCATTATTGGAGGAGGATGAAGAAAAAGTTCAAGAGCTTGCCACATTTTTAGATGAAGAAGTCCCGGAAGTACTCCGGAACTGGTTAGGAGATATATATGGTTCCTTGTATTTCTTTCCAAATTCTTCAGAAGAAGAGGATGATTTTACTCAGGAGCAGCGTGACTCATTGGCACATGCTGTTGGGGAATTAGTATTGTTTGGGCATTTGTATTACACAGGAGAGCCTCTTTCTATAGAAGTGGAAAGTGTAGCATCAGAAGAGGCATCTGAACCTGCACCTGAACCTGCACCTGAACCCGCATCTGCTCCTGAACCCGCATCTGCTCCTGCTCCTGCTCCTGCTCCTGCTCCTGCTCCTTTACTAGAACCAAGCACATTCCGAAATCGCCTACAAATATTTGCTCGCAATCGCACACTTCGTACACATCAAAAACGGTCTATTACACCGATCCGTGGATTCGGTCTTCAGACACGCCGGGTGCGTTTTCAGACCCCTTTAACGGATAGCAAGTCATAATAAGATGATCGCGTTCCTATTGTTTTTGATAGCGGTTGTATTTTTAACATCGGTATTTTTCTATAAACAGACAAATACCGATTTTCACATTCTGCAAATGGAGGAATCACAAATGGAGAAGTTGTCCGATCTCACAGAAGAACGACAACCCGTTGTGATTCGCGGCACGGCCATACCTCACGCTTTTACGAGTGACTCTCTAGGAAAAATCCCGCGATTGGGAGATACTCCGATAGCCACCACAACTCTTACGGAAATTTTAGAAGGAAGGGCCAAACTTCTTTCCGATGGTCCACCTGCCATGACTCGTGAAGCCGCAGCAGCCTTTGCGAATGAAATAAGTCTAGAAATCTGGACAAAAGAAATATGGTCTGAACGACTTCGTGCAACATCCTATATTGGATGGATGGGGACGTGTCGGACCTTTTGTGGATTCGGAGGCGTCGGGCTTTTCAAAACAACTGCCATGCTCACTTTGATTCTTCCAACAGAAGGTATATACTATGCCAGTCTTGTACCGAAATCTAAACAACCCTATCTCCCCAAAAAATGGCAGTACCGATTTCCATCATCTTTCACTATGAATGATACTCCTCTCGTATCAGAACTCCAATTTGTGGATATTAAACTGAAGCCGGGGACAGGTCTCATCCTCCCTCCTCATACCTATATTTCTCTTCAATCTGAAGGTTCAATCGGGCTCTATGTCATAATTGAGTATCACGAGCCAATAAGTATGTTGGCGTCAGCCGTCTAAACTTTCACCGCGTAGTATGTAGAAGGATGTCCGTTGAATCAGACTTCGCAGAATTATATAAAAGTCTGGAAATATTTTCTGAAGAGTGTACGACCGTCCGGAAACAGGTCCGAAATTTATATCGCCGCGTTCGTAATGAAGATACTGACGTTGTTCATACAGCTATAAAACCTCCTAGTGACAAACTGACAGTTTGGTGGGAACGTGAAGGCCAAGGACGACCCTTGACAATTGATAATTTCGTTGTGCGTCTTTTAAAGATGTGTGAGAAGGATGTTAAAGGTCGGACAATCGTTTTGGCCGAACCGGAGGCGGCTCTTTTTGGATGGAAACGGGAAAAGACTGTAACGGTGTTTGATTTGATGGCGATTGTGCCGAAATTGTTTGCATAGGCGCAAAAGAGGTTGGTGGCATCGGACCTTCATGGTCGAAAAAAATTAGGGGGTGGCTTCTAGGCTGGAGCGGCCGCAGGTAAAAAATGAATAATCATTCTCGCAAAGATACTTTACAGGAATGATTCTTACAGGGGAACAGCAGAATGCATATGATGCAATATTAAGAGGTGAATCTCTCTTCTTAACCGGCCCCGGTGGTGTCGGGAAATCATTCTTGCTCAAAAAGGTCTATGAAGACTATACGGCGAAAACCGGTCGGCGAATTGCTGTGACGGCCATGACGGGATGTGCGGCAAATCTTCTCGGAACACATGCGAAAACGCTGCATTCGTGGGCCGGAATCGGATTAGGAAAAGGGCCGACGGCGGCTCTTATTGAACGTGTCCGGAACTTCTTTCCCGCGCGCAAAAAGTGGTCTCAGGCCGGTTGTCTTATCATTGATGAAGTCAGTATGATGATGCCGCAACTTCTAGATGCACTGGATTTGATCGGACAGGCCATTCGGCGGAATACGAAACCTTTCGGCGGTGTGCAGATCGTGCTTGTGGGGGACTTTTACCAGCTGCCGCCGGTTGCGCGAGAGGAGGGGGTCCAATTCGCGTTTCAAGCGGCTGTATGGGGGCGGGCCATTACGCGGACCTATGAACTCACGACGATTCTACGTCAGCGCGACCCGGCCTTTCACAAGATATTGTCGGAGGCGCGAACAGGGACGGTGTCGGCGGAATCCTTGGCGGTTCTAGAGGCGCGCCGGCACATGTCGTGGAAAGGTCATGCGGTGCGGCCGACAATGTGTTTTACGAAAAAGGCGGATGTGGCGGCAATTAATGAGCGTTATATGGCACGCCTGGTTGGCGAACGACAGAAGTATAGTGCAATGACGCTGCCGTCCAAACTCCCGCGGATGGCGGTGGAGAAGATCACGGATCGTATGGATCGTGATTACCAATATGATACGGAATTGGAGCTCGTACCGGGTTGTCAGGTCATGTTGCTGGTGAACCGGAATCCGGAGGCGGGTTTGGTAAACGGGAGTCGTGGAGTTGTGACGGGGTTTTCGGCGAATAAATGGCCGCTTGTGAAATTTCTGAATGGGCCACCAGATCCGATTGAGATTGAGCAGCATGTGTGGGAATCGGACGATGCGACACCGGTGAAACGGGCGCAGGTGCCTTTGAAGATCGCGTATGCAATTACGATTCACAAGGCGCAGGGGGCATCGTTGGATTGTGCTCTGGTGGATATTGGTCGGGCGACGTTTGAATACGGCCAGGCGTATGTGGCTCTGTCCCGGGTACGTTCGTTGGAGGCGTTGTATGTGTATGATTTGGATCCGGCGGCGTTTCGTGCACATCCTCTTGTGCGGGAATTTTATCAGACGACCGGTGGTGCGACTCCCGACGAACGCATTACGGATTATTTCGCCCCTTTGGAAATTACAGATGACTAGGTACAGTATGACACGAATGTGTAGAAAAATTGACGTTATTTTTATCAATGTGACGATAGCACAACCATGTCTGTTTCTTTCTCACCTGATAGTACGCTACCCCGGATGGACACTTCCGATGCAACCCCCGCTGTCGTCATGACACGAGCAAAGTCACCGAAACCACGTAAGAATTCCGTAACTGGGGTCTCCAAGACTCCCAAAAACAGTCCGTTTGTGGCTGGAAAGAAAGCGACAGCGGCGGAAGAGCCTCCTGCACTTGCTCTAGATGGGCCCGCCGTACCAGCCGTACCAGCCGTGCCAGAGCCTCTCCTACAAGAATGCGACGACCGTTTCGTGCTGTTCCCCATTCGCCATCATGATGTCTGGGGCATGTACAAAAAGCACATGTCGGTGCATTGGACCGCTGAAGAGATTGATCTCAGCAAAGACATGCGCGATTGGGAAAAGCTCAACGACAATGAACGCAGGTTCATTGAAAATATCCTCGGGTTCTTCGCCGGCGCTGACGGTATTGTGATGGAAAATCTCGCTGTCCGATTCATGCGGGAGGTTAAGTGGCAGGAGGCGAAGTGTTTCTACGCGTGCCAGAATCTTCTGGAGGCGGTGCATTCGGAGACGTATTCGCTCCTGATTGACACCTATATTACGGACAAGCAGCACAAGGCTGATACACTGCGGGCAATTCAGACAATTCCGTGTGTACAAAAGAAGGCCGCATGGGCATTGGCGTGGATTGACAGTCCTGATGCGGATTTCGCGACACGGTTGGTAGGGTTTGCGGCGGTGGAGGGCATCTTCTTTAGTGGGGCGTTTTGCGCGATTTTCTGGCTGAAACAGCGGGGTGTGATGCCGGGTCTAACGCTATCTAACGAGTTCATTGCGCGTGATGAGGGTCTGCACACGGACTTTGCGTGTCTGCTATATTCCAAGATTGCTAATCGGTTACCAAAGGAGAAGGTTCACAAGCTTATTCGCGAGGCGGTCAAGATTGAGAAACAGTTTATTACCAAGTCACTTCCGTGTGAACTGATTGGGATGAACGCGAAGTTGATGGCGCAGTATATTGAGTTTGTGGCGGATCGTCTCCTACTCCAGCTCGGATATCCGAAGATCTGGAAGGCGACGTGCCCGTTTGATTTCATGGAGCGGATTTCTCTGGAGAACAAGGACAACTTCTTTGAAAAGACAGTGACAACGTATGGAAAGGCGGCGGTCGGCAAGAAGAAGGAAGAGATGGTATTTAGCACGGGGGCAGACTTCTAATTCCGTAGTTTGGTCGGCTCATACGGTCTTTTTAGAACTGGGTGACAGCTCCAGATCTAAAGATTTCGCTATAGGATGTCCCGTTGCAAATAAGTCCTAATGTAATCGCACTATTACGTTGAAGGGTTACTGAACCTGTTGCATAATTAAGCCCAGTAAATGCAATAACAGTAGATCTTCCAGATGTATTATCTATATTAGCAAATTGAGCATATACAAGACTATTTGCCGGTAAAAACCCAGCTAAAATATTAACGGTTTCGGTTTGGCCATTGTTTGTAGGGCTTGCCTGAAACTTATAATATGCGCTTGGAGTTGATGTGAAACTGTAATTAGTAGTAGTATTCGTGCTTAGTGATACAATAGTAGATGCTGGAAGAACTATTGGTTGATGCACATAGATACTGCCACTGACATCCAGATTGCCGCTGACATCCAGATTGCCGTGAACGGTCGTATTGCCACTGATGTCTACATCACCGCTGATATCTAGTGCACCACGAATAGCACTACCAGCACCGAGAAGATCATTTATCTGTAACTGCCCATCCGCGAGCACGTCGCCGCGGGTGTATACGGAATTGCCTTGGTTCGGGAGACCATCCGTATCAGCAGCACCGCTCCTCCCAGCAATAGATGTAAGATAGGTCGGCATGTCGGTGTTCATAACTGCAAAGCAGGGGGAGTTAGGGTCAATGAAGCCGGACAGAAATGACGCCTCGTCATACACCCCCACTAAATACTGGGTAATGCCGGAAAACTGGCGAGGGTAGACCTTCTTGCCATTCTCGCGTAGAACACGGCCCTGAGGGCAGTTGCCCGCGTTAGCGCCGGTAACCCCATTGAGCGAATACGAACCATCATCGTTCGCAACAATCTTGTAAAAGGCACCGCTGAACTCTCGGGACGCAATGTACGTACGACGGGGTGTATTCAGAAAAGAGCTGCCGTTGGCGGAAGTAATAGTGGCCATTATACTTGCACCCTAGAAAATAAATGAATTGTGGAAGAATTATTCCACGACATTTCAACAGCGAGATCGCCCTGATCCTTCCATTGAGGGCCAAAGGGTAATTTAATAGAACAAGCGATAATACAACCCACAGGACATTCTCTATTGAGTTTTTCAGCCAGACGACGGTTCACATCAGCCGAGCTACATAGATTAGAAACATACGACCAACAAAGGTCAGACAGATCTACAGAAGAATCTAAAAAGGATCCCTCTGTAAAATGAACACGTGATTGCACCTCTTTAGAGACTTTTTCAAGTGCAGCAGAGGCTGCCGCCACACGTTTGGGGACTTGTTCAATACCTCTTGCTTGGATTTGCGGAACGAAATGAGCAACGGCTAGAACAATCTGACCGATTCCGGAACCGAGATCATAAAATGTGCGTTTTCCTTCTGGATATGATTCAATTGGGCCAAGTTTTTGAAAAGCTGTTACAAGTTTTTCAACTCCTTCTATTTTCATTTCTCCATAAGTTGCATTTTTAAAACCTTCTGCTCCACAAAACCCGGAAACTCCGTCGTAAATTGTACGAATGACTTTCCGCGTTTTATTGACTTTCCGTAAAGGACGGTTGCGCGTTTTACTTGGTGGCATCACCTATTGCAGGGCGCCTTAAAATTGACATATGTATGCCGCAACTGTCCCCGTAGAATCCTGGGATGAATCGTATTTCCTACAAAGGTGTGCCAGTATGGACGAATACTCGCGGGGAACTATTCTTCTTTGACAATGCGGATCCGCTCTGTATTGGAACGGCTGAAGGCGGCTTTTATCCTGACTGGAAAGAGCGGGTGCAGCCACGCCTGGATGTCTTTCGTGCCGGCTTGACAAAACGGCTTCGGAAACCGGAGCCGGCAGGGAAAAAATGAAAAGGCGGATCGCCTAAGGCGGGGGTAGAAATGAATGCCCAAGATATTCTAGAACGTGCTCCTGTTCAGCGCGTGTTAGAATTAGATCCTGTTGTGATTGCCTATATAGGTGATCTCGTTACGGCACTCAAACGATCTGCACCAGCAATTATCCGCAACCCCCTGTACCATACTTCCCCAACAAATACTGCATCCGCTCAAAATCCGACTTGAATTGGATTTTCTTACCTGAAGGACCGGTGGCAGCATTCTGAGTGCTTACATAGACATAGACATTGTTCGCGGCGGTCTGAACAGCCTGTGTTTCAAAGACAAAAATCGTAGATGGTTTGGGGCACGGACATCCCGTATAAATAATACCTGCCATACTTATTTTGTCAATAGAAAATAAGTATGCGTGACGGTGAAAAGATAATGCTATCTGTGGCAGGTAAACCCTATAAAACGCTCCGGGTAGAAGTGGTCTCCACCCCCGAAACACTTAGGCGTGGTCTGAGTGGTCGTAATCAGCTTCCTGCACGTAATGGTATGCTGTTTGTTTTTGATAAAGAGGCTCGTCAATCCATGTGGATGCCGAATATGAAATTTCCTCTGGATATTCTTTGGCTGGATGCGAATATGAAAATCGTGAATATTTCGTATGGAGCTATGCCATGTGTGGACGGTGGTCAATGTCCATCTATTTCATCGTATTACCGTGCCAAATACGGGATTGAGATCACGGCGGGGGGCGCTAAGGATTTCAAAATCGGGGATTTTTTCATTGCAAAGTAAAAAAATACATCAGTTGATTGAGTTGTCCGAGCATTTCGTCACGAATATTAATAAGATCCGTATCAGTGTCACGAATTCCTCTTGGCAGAACTGTCATGAGATACGCCATAGCATTCTTGATAAAACGAATAATACTCGTTTCACTGAGATTGGAGAGTTTGATAGTGTTCGTTTTGGCTGTGACTTTCGGTCGGCCGTATTTGCCCATATAGGTTTCCACATACTTGTCGGCCGCCTTTATCAAAGACTCAATGACTTCGTCGGTAGCTTTGTGCCGGCTATAGCTCTTTGTTTGCCAGTGATACAGATGAATCTGGTCGCGAAGGTTGAAAAAAAATTGCACGTTAGCGGCCGACATATAATCCTATAAGGATGTGTGATAATTGTCGGTCGGTGTTTCGTTCTGCTACGAAGCATAGCCCTTTGGCATGTCCTTTGTACCAGGCGCGGTATTGTGGTGTATGTGCATCTCATGGTCATTCGCCAAAAATGTGCCCAGATATTGGAGTACGGGCTTTGCGTAAGCCGCAGTATATAGAACAGCTTGTGTCACCTTCCATGCTAGAAGAGTATGGTATCCGAACGGCGACACCGCTTCCGGGGCCGGGGACGCCGGCAGCGCCGCCCCAACCGGTCTTGCATGTGTTAGATGATGATAAGGCGATTCGGGCAGTTCTCGCGGCGAATAATCTGAAACCGAAAGGGCGTGTACGAGACAATAGGCGTCTAATTGAGCAGCTGGCGAATCGTGATGGACTGCGGCTGATTTTCAAAAAGCCGGTGATAGTAGAATGAAGCGTCTGCAACGTACTAGGCGCCGGCAGCGCCGCCGCTCGCGTAGAAGACAGCAACGCGGTGGCCAATTTTTTCCGGGTCTATCAAGCAAAAACAGTTACCGCGCAACGACATTTGCCACAGCCGACACGCGTGAAGTAGACTCCCTACCAACTCTTATGACAGTAAATAAAGCTGCCGAATTTCTTGGAACCGCCTAAACTTTCTCCCAATAAGACAGACTAGAATGCCGAACAAGACGGGTGGAAAGAACTACAAGAAGAATAAAAAAGAGGGGGGAAAATCGGAACGAGTTATTAATATTGATCGGCAAGAAGGTCAACAAATCGCCCGTGTGATCAAAGTTCTCGGGAATTGCAATGTGCAGTGTTATTGTAATGACGATGCGGTACGTATCTGTCATATTCGTGGTAGCATGCGAAAAAAGAAAGTGTGGATCAATATTGGCGATATTATTCTGATCAGTCTTCGTGAAGATAGCGGTGTAGAAGAGGGAAAAGAACGTGGTGATGTTCTTGCAAGATATGATCCTCGTCTTTTGAGCAAGTTGAAAAAGGAGGAGGATGTGAATCTTAAACTATTTCTTCAGTTGGAGAATTCGGATGGACAAGTTTTAGAGAGAATCCAGGAACTAGATGAAGAAAAGATGAAGGATGGGGAGGGAGAAGGCTTTGTATTTGAGGCTGCAGAAGCTCCACTAGAATCTGAAGAATCAGGTGAAGAATCTTCAGAGCTAGATATTGCGGGCATTTAGGGCCTGGGAGAACCCACTACTCAAATAGAATGGGAGATCAATATTCTCCTGCTGCCTGGGGAGATGCAGAAGGAGACCGACCACTCAACGCCTATTTAGATATGACAGGTACAGGTCTGTCAAACGCATATTCGGTCATGGTGGAAAACGTCATAACAAAAGCGGTAGATGAGATGAAACAGAAGCACAATTCCAATATCCCTTTTGGATGGAAAAAGCGTCTTCGGGATTTCATGGCAACGAAACATGAGAAACTTCTGGATTGCATACAACTCTCAACATCCTCTCATCCAACCATTAGTCGTCTGGATCATCTCTTTCAGAAGTTCGGCGTCACAAATTTCCATCCTGCCGCAGGGTCGGTGAAAATGATTGTTGCAGATATGTCCGGTAGCGACATGGTGGCTGAACTGAATCAGGAACTGTATGCTATTCATCGCGAAACACCTCTAGAGACGCATACAGAACAGACTAAATTCATGTTTGAAAAGTATCGTGAAGTCGCCGATAAAATTCTGGAATTAGAATCGGAAATTTTGGCGAAACTTCAGACATTTGATCGTTTACAAGGAAAATTGGTGGCACTCTTTGAGATTGAACATAATGAGAACTATGATGCGATGATGGAGAGTGTTGAGAAATATCTGGGTACCATTTTTGAGAGGAATAATTTTGAAAAATCGTACAAGGCACTTTTGGAGACGTATCGGCGATTTATCTCTTTGCGTGAAATCATTCTTATGGCACGGAGTCGTGATTTAATTGAGAAAGAACCACTGTGTTCTATTTGTCTTCAAGAGAGTGTGGCATTTGCGGTGGTTCCGTGTGGGCACACATTTTGCGGAATATGTTCTAAACGGCAGGCGGCGAATTGTTACATTTGTCGTGGAACGGTAAAGGAAAAAATCAAACTCTTTTTTGGCTAGAGGCGGCTCACCCACTTAATTAATTTTTAATAAGACTACAGTAAGAATGCCATGTGCTTGTAAGAAACTAGCTATCCCGGTCCCACAACCAGAACAATGGGGACCGATTATGTGGTCAGTTCTTCATGGTCTAGCAGAACGTTCTGGGCGACTGACATCAGATCTGCAAAAGGATGACGAGCGGCGTGCATGGGATCTTCTTTTCAAGACACTTGAAAAGAGTATTCCGTGCGATCATTGTCGCAAACATTATGGCAGTTGGTATACTGCGCGAAAGCCGTCACTACCAGAAGATTACACGCAGTTTCACGAATATGTGCGAAAGTGGTTATACGACTTGCACGAAGATGTGAATCAACGAACAAAAAAGACACCGTTTCCGTATGAGAAGATGGAGGAGACATATAAGAATCTGAAAATGCAGAATCTTATAAATCAATTACGATTGCTTGTAAAGACGAATGTGATAGGTGGATCGGTTCCGATTATGGCATGGACGTCATTTATTAATTGTGTTCTTAAAATTAAGAGTGTTTATGGGCTCTAGGCGCAAGCATATGAAAATATGAGTTTGGCGAGTGAGAATTTCTTACCAAACTCCTTCTTCTGTCTATAGGCATAATGCGCAAAACCGGCGCCGATTGCGACGAGTAGTGCTATATTAATACCACTACGAACGGAATCCCATGCTTCTACATCGGCGATGTGATTCTCTAGTTTCACTAGGTAGTTACGATACGCCTTTATTGACTGGTCTATAATGAGAAGGCCTAATACAGGTAATGAGAAATACCATTTACTCTTAATCATTATAAGAAATAGTCCGTATACGGCGAGTGTCTTTAGAAAAATATACAGAATGTGTGCTGTAGCAGCGGAGGGTGCAACCGCATTACTTTTTGCATTATTAGCCTCACCCAAGGTAAAGAGTAAGAAGAATGAAAAGAATCCCACTGTGTGTCTCATTATGAGAGAATCCCGCATTAACTTTTGAATATCGCAATTTACCATGGTGCTCAGAAAACCAAAGAGAAGCCACAGATATAAACCGGAGAGTGCCGTCTTTGTATCAAATATATTTTCAAAATTGCTGCTACTAGCAACGGTGTCAAATATGCTTGACATGCCTACTATTTCGCGGCTTTTTTATTGGGATCCGCCTAAACATGTGCATCCTTAGTATACTAAGAATGCAAGCACAAGGACAGTTTACACTAGATTCAGTTGTAGCTGCCGCGGAGCAGCCGCCCACACCTGAACAGGAACTTCAGACTTTAACGCAGTTGATTCGGACTTGGAAGGATCTAGAGTCGGAATCACGGGAAATGCGTAATGAATTGCGGGAAAAGACGAAACAGCAGAAGGCATTGTCAGAAATGATTCTCCGGATTATGAAAAAGCACAATATTGGGGCGCTGGATCTGAAGGGGTCCGGGGCGCGTCTTCTGTATCGCCGTACAATGAGTAAGGAGAGTCTAAATGTGAAAACGTTGACAGATCTTTTGACGGGGGCGTTGGGCGCGGCGGAGGCGGCTGAAAAGGCGATGCAGTATATTACAGAACATCGGGGATCCAAAGTGCGTGAAAAACTTCTATATGAAGCTTAGATGGCTCGTTCTGCTACAGTATCTTTAGCACAGGCATTCTTTTATTTTATTCTATATGTGCTGATTATTCTGGCAATTGCATATTTTGCTGAGTATTTGTGGAACACTTATATTGTTGACCTATTCACGGTGGTGCGTCCAACAACATCGGTTATGCAGATGTTGGCGCTGATGATTGTTGCATCAATTATTATAAGGGGTATATAAATTTCTAAGCTATAAGTATAATGGGTCTACTGAGCAGTAGTGCCGAAGGATTTGTGAGTAGTATGATGACTGGCCAGCGTCCCGACAAGCGCCAGGATTCCTATGTTGCATTTTTATCAGCAATTCTGGCATATCTTGTGGCGCTGGTAATTCTTTCATTTATCGGTAAACTTTTATGGAACAGTGTTGTAGTGGATCTATTTACCGTTGTGAAACCGGCCAAATCTATTTGGCATATTCTAGGACTTATGATTCTCATATCTCTTCTGCACCCTTAAAATATTATCTAGATATAGATGTCTATAATACTAATTTTAATACTTATTCTATTAATTGGTATAATGTATAGAAAATATACAGAGGCCTATAATCCACAATCCGCGCTTGGATTTTTAATAGCACTACCACCAATTTTCCTCTGGTACAATGCACGCTATGCTAAATGGATTGTGATGTTTGGATTTATTATGCTTCTTATATCAGGATATTTTTTTGTTACAGATGTACAAGATGTTCCTAACTCGGGTATTGGAGGGGGTATATTAAATATGTTAGGAGCAACTTTAAATTTAATTGTTATCTTTATTAGTATTGTTTTTATTGTTGGAGGTCTAGCTTCTTGGGGATTATCACGCGGTATATTAAATCTATTAGTACCCGAATCATTAAGAAGACTAAATGCAACTGTATCATATCGTGCAGCTCCAGCTAAAGTTGTACCAAAGCAAGTCTAACCTCGCCCCTGTACGGGATTAATAAGCGCCGGGGCACTAAAGGTGGCAACTGTTCGCTGTTCCACAATTTGCACCACCATATTCCATTCACAATCCGAATTATCAATAATCGTATTATTAAGATTGAGCCATTGAAACTGAATCTTATCAAGACGACCCAAAGGTGGATTAAACGCAATCGGATTGGAAATCAGAGTCTGTGCATAAGAACCAAACGGAGCCAAAAGAAGTTTTCCATGAAACGCCTTGGTAAATCCTTGAGGGTCTTGATCAAACGTAATATTTTCCTGACCCGTCGTATCAATTCTGTTAATATCCAGTTCGTTATTGAGACGCAGATTAATATAATCATCCAAAATTTTATAGAACGACTGTGCCGACTGCGCCGTGTCATACGGCATATCGGCCTTGGCATATCCCAGATTCCATCCGAGACCCCATTCTTGATCCAGATACAGATTCTGTGACGGCAACGCCGATTGCCACAAGATAGTAAATAGAAGCGGATCTGTATATTTCTGACGATTCTGTGCCGCCGCGGGAATAATATTGGACAAGTCGTGTGCGATAAAATTACTCAAATTTGCCGCCACATTAGAATTGATAGTATTTATCAGAACTATATTTGAATTATAAGTCTTATACAGAGAGACAAACTGCGTATATAAATCTCCGAACCCATCCACATTGGAGAAGTTGGAGCCATTGTACCCCTGTATTTGATTGGCCCCAAAGATATGCCCATTCGCATCAAAGATGAAATTGCTGTTGAATCCATTCAAAACACTCGCATAATTAACCCCGAAGTCTCCAGGTCGCGATTGATACATGACAGGTTCGTTGGACAAATCGGTGAATGTGACGTAGCCAAAGTCATAGCGATTCGGGAGACTGACACGCAACATGACTTGGGAGATCTCAGTCGGTGAATAGTTGCGGACGGCGATGACATACGGTTCATTGTTGGACTGGAGTTGTGCAGCAAGCATAAAAGAGTTAAATCCATATCCACGAAAATCGGCGGCGGCGGCAATATAATTAGACGCATTTTCCATGCCCCACATTTGACCGCCGCCGACAGGGCCAATAGGGCCAGGCACGAGTGCCGACGAAATGTCATTGTAACAATTGCTCAAACTGGGATAGACAAATACGTTCGTGTGAGGATATTCATTGTATATCCCCACAGAGGACAAGTCATTCATATACGTGAAATTCCGCTGTAGTTGTGTGAGAACGACGCGTTGAGTGGGATAGAAAATCTGCCACGCATTCCCAATGCCTGTGGGTGCATCCAGAGTATCATTGCGATTTCCGTAAATCCTATTTCCTGTGACCCACCATTTTGCACCGGCACCGCCCGCGGAGACAGTTGTAGGAAGCGTCGTCGGCACTGAGAAAACACTTTGTTCTATATTTGCCAAATAAGTATATCTGGAATCCCCAGATGTCGTAGTAGATACCACTTTATATAGATAGAGCTGTCCTGGGAGCGGCGAGGTTGTTCCAGAAAATATCACCTCTTCATTATAATCAATACGACTTATAATTGGTGAAAATAGAGTGTAGGGACTAGCGAATGAATAGGTCGTCAATTGACAAAATCGGGGGATCGGTGAACGCAACGGTTGATAAGAAAGCGCCTGGTAATCGTAAAAGATATTAACAGATATATTGAAAATTGTCGGATCGGCTGCAGCATACGAGATGACCTCCTTTTGAGAATTCAAAAAGAAGGCATAGAACACTCCATTCGGTTCATTCGTGGCCTGTCCAACAACAATATTGGTATTGGCGGGAGGCACAACTCTCGGAACAATTAATGTGTGTGGTGGCCGTATCATAGTCAGAACATCGCCCTCACTGTGCTGACAAAATCCAAAGGTCGTTGTCAAAAATGCCAGACCCATACAAAAGCCCCCATAATTATTGTATTTGATACTCTGTACTTGTAAATATTCAAACAAGAATGGTGCGGTTTGCACATGTTCGGTCATGATTCCCGTGGCGGGATTCAACTTTCGTATAATAAGAACAGCAGAGGCCGACGGATACGTTACCGCATAGGGGTTAAATCCGAGAGGTGGCACGGGAACGGGGTCAGGTCCTTGAGCAGGCGCCGCATTACTGTAGGAAAAGAATGCATATTCTGTATCATTGGCTGCAACGCCGAGAAAGGTGGTGGCAGGTGACGCCGAATCAAACACTTGATCGGCAGTAAATGTAGACACATATGTGAACGACCGGTTGGACGTGTTTTTCTCGTACGAATATATCTGAAATCCGCCATTATAAGATAGTATATATCCATCCACATCGGTAATAATTGTCGTCTGAGCTGTCAGACCAAGACCGGACCATTCCAAAAAGGAGTTGGAGCCGGCACCACCAAACAGATTGAACGGTTCAATAAATTGTTGAAGAGTAGTACCAATGGGTGTGGATTGTTGATACTGAAATTGTGTCTGGTCATATCCGGGTTGAGGACCGGGACCAGGCGTATTGGATGTGAGAACCGGCACAAAGATATCACGGGAAATACTGTTTCCTATTTCGGATACACCGATGGGAATTGTGCGATTGCCGTCATAATAAAAGGTGGCGTTAGAGGCATCTGAATAAAATGGGTATGGCACAGGAGATCCAGCGATTCCTTGATAGGTCAAAATATTGCCAGAGGCATCAAAGGGTACAACAGAATATATAGCGTGCATATCATTATTGAACGTAGAGAGTTCTTGTGAATAGCCATTCAAAGTCTTATAGACGGAATTTGTCACGTAGGTCACGTCCTTCACAAACTCGTAGTACGTTCCGTCACGACCCCCGCCTACATTATTTGAATAGGTTGTGTGTCTATAATTTGACAGAACGGTTATAGCATCTGTTAGGTGGATTGTCGCCGCGCTACGAGAGGCGATATAGATGGAATTATACACGCCGAGATATTTGATTTGGAGATTTTCATCCGTTGTTGGATCGTCTGATACATAGACACTTTTGAACATGAATCTGTCCATGGACCAAACACCTTCTCCAGGCAAAACTGAGAGAGCTATAATGCCTTGACCCATCTGAATGGCGGAATTAGACCCGTTATAGCTATAACCGGCGAGTGGGCCGCCTCGGCTGATGGAGGATGTAAACGGTGTCGCGACGAAATTGGACTGTATAAGACCATCCATGGGTGCTTGATAGATGGAGTTGGGGATGTAATAGTTATCTGACCAATAGACAATAGATGTTTGACGCTGTCCTAGACCCGAAGGGGTGTAATTTTTGGCGGCAGGAAATGCATTTATGTATTGAATATTAAAAATGGACACCGTTGAATTCGGTGCAAAGTAGCTCTGCGTCGCCAGTTTATAATTATCGTTAGAATACACTTGCATAAAATATTGGTTAATTGGATCAAATGAGATGGCTGTTTTGAATTCATTATCCCAGTTAATGATATTGGTAAAATTCCCGCTGGCATCCAGTAGGATATAATCGGTGAAATTCGTGGAAACCTGGTTTACATCAAAGCCCATCGGATAATTGGAAAACGACAGAGGCACATAGAGAGGATCAAAGCATGGCTGGGGATACTGAAGCGACGTGGCAATAGGAAGTTCAATATAATCAGGGCCGGCCACCGATGCGTAATAATAATTTGACAAATTGCTTGTGGTCTGAGGATCCGCCTGAATATCAATATTGGAATTCGTACTTAATTGAAAATAGTTTGTACTTTCAGGAAACCATAATACGAAACGAAAGCTCTCGTAAATAGTGGTGGACGTCTGTGGTCTGATAAAAAAATAGATAGGTTTTCCTACAAATGCCTCAAACGTGATACTTCCAGAAATGACGTTTGCTGGAATTGCAACGCGCCCCTTATAATTGAGAGGGCTCTGTGTAAAATTCGCGGATACATCTGCCATTAATGCACCCAGATCGGAATAATAGAACATGTCAATCGGATTACCGAGACCCACTGTCTGATATCGCACAAAGGTGGCGGTCAATTTATAATAAATATTGTCGGTAGTGACGGCATCAGGAGGTATAGGGGGATATTGTGCAAAGATTTCAATGCGTGGTCTAGCAGGAGATATAGGTATGAAGGGTGGAAGATTATATTCCCATTGAACGGCGGCATCCGGATATGTGATGCCGAAATTGGCAGTGGGGTTCGTCGGACCTACAAAAAAGGGGTACGGAAATAGAATTGTGTCTAGACGTGTATTAAAAAGATTCCCATAATTCTCGGTTTGGTTGAAATTATAACTTAGATCCGGTCCTTGTGGGTTGAATCCAAATGGGGGGTATCGGTATTTCAGAGGACGAGCGAACGTATCAATCTGGAGTGTTTGACGCGCACTGGATTTGAATTGAAAGAGGCAGTACTGTGCATTGGAAATATTTACACACGTCTCCCCCAAATGGTAGAGTTTGTTCGTATAGAGCTGTAGATTGGAATCCACGAAATCGTGTTCGTGACCGAAGGCGTTGTATTTCACGTCATTAATCGTATCATAGGGTATAATATAGGGTTCAGGAGATCCGACGGCTGCCTGGGCGTTTCCCACAACCGATCTCTGAAGATTAAACATGTTCGTCCAGAATATTGGTGTCTGTGTCTGTTGATACCCCACGATATTACTTCCCAGCGGTACAATATTCTGTGAAACGAGTCGTTCATCGTAATTGACACTGATATTGGACGCCCCCACTGCATCACGAATACCGACGGTATAGGTGGGATTCGCAATATAATCTATCGTATATGTATTGAATTGAATTCCAAAATAGAGAGCCATAAATTGCTGAATATAGAAATATATGTCGGTAATCACAGCTAAGAGTGTCGTATTCTGTGCCTGGATGGCTGCCAGTTGTGCGGCAGTAATTCGTTGATTCACCAACTCTTGCGAATAATACTGGTTATATTTTGCATTCAAGAGTGTTACCAGACTTGTATTGAGCGAGGGGCAATAGATTTTGATGCGGTTGGATTGTTGATCATAGGTAGCCACATATTTATTAATAAGCTGTGTTCGGAACGTATGTGCAAGTCGGTAAGAGTCAAGAAGCACAATATTGAGATTAATAACTTCCAAGACAACCGGATCATTCAGACCTTGAAAGGTGTGTATACAACGACTCGTCACAGTTTCTGTCGGTAGCAGAAATGGGACAGATGTGACAATTTTCAAATCCACCTGGTTCGCCTGTGTATCTAACAAAATCTCTTTCAGAACGGGATAATAATAGGCAACTTTGAGTTGTTGTGTGGAATAGCTCGTGAGACCGGCGAGCGGTGTTTGGAAGTATTTGCTGACGATCAGCGCCATCGTCGGTTGCGGGATGTAAATATTCAAAAGACTGTCAAAGTAGTAGTCACCTGGACTATTAAAGTTGAGAGAATAGTCACCCGTAGCCGCAAATTTCTGGGCGAAATCGGAAAATCCGTTCAAATAATCATAGAAAATGGGCGTATAATTGAGTTGAATCTGGAGTTCAGTCAGAAGTGAATTAATATTGTAAGATCCTTGACGAATATAGGATTTGACTTTGATGGGTTGATTAGAATTGTAGCGACCGAGTTCGTAAATTGTAAGATCGGTGTTTCGTTTATCATTTCGGAAATAAAAGAAGGATGATAGAAGTTTAATTTGTTGAATCTGGAAGTTGGTGACGTTGGTATATTGACGAGGCAGTCGCAAGAACATATTGGTGGGTTGAGTGTAGACTCCAATATCGCGATCGGTACTGTTTAACATAATAATATTATTAATAGACTGGGTCTGTGTTTTCAAGAGGCCAGCATTAGAGTCGGGTGTAATGGTAAGATTTGAGAAATTATAGACGCTCGGTGCATCTAGAGGTGATCCAAACACCGAGCGATTCATAAGATAATCCAGATTTGCTGGAGAATTGCTCGTATTGCTGGCCGAAAATGTGGGGCCAGCGGCGGCGGACAGATTTGAGGCGAATCCCACAAAATTTGGGGCGGAATTCGTGAAATCTGTTGAGACATCTGTATCAGTTTCTGAGGATAAATCTGAATCAGATGAATCCACAGAGCTAGAATAGGGTCGGTAGTACGTCGGCGTACTCATAACTGTTGTAGGGGTGATATTTTAGGCCCGGATTTAACCCAGGCGAATTGCTTCCTCTAAAGCCGCCAGACGATCTTGAAGAGTTTTCGTGACACCCATATGAATCATCTCCAATTGTTCTGAATCTACTACGGATACATCGCCACGTTTCTGAACACTCTTCGGAAGTACTTCTGCAACATCTGTAGCGAGAATTCCCAGAACATGTGTATCTGCTGGCCGATGTGACTCCAAATAAGAATCAATCCATTTAAATCGTTTCAGATCTATTTGGTCAAACGCCGTGCAACAGGCCCCCAAATCTGCCTCTTGAATATCTTCTTTGAGTCGTACATCAGATGCCGAATTCAAAGATCCCAGATAAAAAATATTCCGAATATTCATATCATTATATTTATTGTCTATTGTCACAGTGCTAACACAATATGGCCATCGTATAACATCACTTTCCATAATAATTGCGTGAGTAGTGTCCAAATAGTTCACCGTGGGATCTATCATAAAAAATGTGGCACTAAGAGGGGGTATAAGATACACAGGGAGATTTCTCCCCAAAGGGTATTGAATAGGTCCATTACCCTCTCTCCAAGGGAACGGTTCATTTATAGTCATAATCGTACCTGTAATGGTGGGAAAAAAGCTACCTTCTCTTTGCAGTGGATCCTGTAAATCAATCAATAACTTCGTATTTTGAAATGTTATGGATACTTTGGAAGTTCCGAGAAATACGAAATACACAATGGAATCTTTTGGCCACACATAGTTAAGAATTCCTTCTGCTGGATCACGATTCGCAGGATAAAAATCAATCCACAGATAATAGTTTCCAAAGAGTGGAGGACCCGTATAACCAAAAGTCACATCATTCACAGAAATATCGGCAACCGTATTTAAATAATTCTGTATGAGCGTTGTCACATTGATTCCTTGCCCAGGTACATTTTTAAGAACGCCGTACCATGCATTAATAATTTGTACCGGATAAAAAGGGATCGTTTGTTTAAATTTATAGAAGATTTCACACGGTTGTGAGCCGACTAATGTATAGATCTGTAGATTCGGATTATAGGGAAATGTACTAGTAAAATAACTAAATGTGATTCCAGGCATATTATCAATAAAAGGCAATCTAGGAGACGTTTGGCCGCTATAATATATAGTAGGGTATGTCTTATATATATATTGACTCGGATAGAGAGTTGTTTGGGGTATATCTCCCAAAGTTGTAAGATTTGGGAGATTCTCTAGAATCGCTCTAATACTTGATGTATAGACATTAGAAGATCTAAGTGTGTAACTACTGACCGTGCCTTGAAACGTTACCAAATCGGTCGCAGAAATCGTTTGCAAAGACACAGAACTACAGTCAAGCGCGTTCGTGTATACATTGGAAGAGTTCGCGCTATATAGAGCAAAGATCTGAGAGGGTATCAGTGTGCCACGAACATTGCTAAAGAGATGATTACTATCGTTAAACGTGGTGGCCGTTACATTGGAGGCTGTGATCATATTGGCGGCAGCCGCCGCCGCCGATAGGACCGTTGTTCTCATCATAATAGAAGTCGTGTCAGAACACGTTATAGCAGGAGTACTTATACGTCTAACATTCATGGAGGATGTCGTGAGCGTGCTGGAGGAGCCATTTATAATATAGGACGTGCTGACATTCACTGCCGAGACATCAATTGTATTTGTCACAAGTGATCCTTGCACGTTACTAATAGGAAGATTTGGCACAATAATCACCGGGCCGTTATATATAATACGATTTCCAAAGAGGAGTGTAGAGGCCTCCAGTGTTTGGCTAGTGAGCATCCCCGTGCTAATATAGGGCATCGTGACAGCAATTTCGGAAATATCCAGAACACCTGCTGCCGTTTGTAGAGTGGTTGTGCTCATATTTAGCCGATCCATATAGGTGCTTGTGCCGACAACTGTGAGCTGATTTGCATTGATGAAGGGCGATTCTAAACGTCCTATAGATGCGAGTTCAGTCTCTGTACGCACTGCATACGTGGGACCAGTGGTTGTGATGGCCGGCAGTGGTACATTGTGTGCGTCAAATGTGCGATTGACCACGAACTTTCCATAATTGATTTGCGAAGTGTATGACGACACATTCGTAATTCCTGAGATTCCTTGGCGAAATGTAGTCTCTCCTAGAAAACCACCTTGTGTGGCAAGCAATTCGCCGCTAATAGAGACATTAGTCAGGACGGCGTCGCCCACAACTGTCAAAAGAGATGAATATGGAAGTGCACAAATCATCGTTTTATTGGAGAGTCCTCCCGCGATAAGTGCATTTATAGTACTAAAATCCCCTGTATATAATCGGCGTAAATATGAATTTTTATTAGTAATAATTGTATTAACAGTAGCTCTTCCAACCGTGGTAACCGCACTGTTTATATTATTTGCGGCAATATCGGCGACATTCATCTCTAAAATTCGTGGTTTCCCTTCAAAGAGTGGTGAGCCGAACGTGTTGGCGATTTGATACGTTGACACCCCTTTTGCGGAGAATACACCTGCCTTATATTCTTCTGTAAATCTGAAAGTGCTCTGTTCACCGATGGTGGATACGATCAGAGGATATTGAGTTTGTTGGCCGGCATAATCGCGAATCGTTACGAATTGTGTGTCGGTTGTTGGAGGCGATCCTCTGATTGCATTAAGATCATAAACAACCGTGGAACCGACGTTTATATTAGTAGTTGCATAGTCGCTGTAGGCGACACTGACAGATACATTATTATTTCCTCCCACGCCCGCCCACCACCAGCTTCCTTGTACATCTGCTGTTACTGAATGTGCTATATAGACATTCTGTGACAGATCAAACGTATCATACTTTATACGAATATAGTCGCCCACTGTATTGGTGACGATGATATATCCACCGGTTTTGTAGGTTATTTCATCAAACCAGCTTTGGGGGATACCGGCGGTATTGCTGACATTCAGATACAAATTCGTACCATCAAACAGACAACAAGTGGGTGCATTGGAATTCCCTAGAGTGCCGACATTGTAGACCCATGTACCACCTAGCACAAAAGGCGCGGGCCGAAGATAGACGGGAGTGGTTGTTTGATAAATCTCCACACCATAACTCGTTGTACTATAATAGTTACTGGCGGCCATACTACCCATAGAGCATTTTTTCCAGAGCCGCTATGCGCGCCATAAGTTGTTTCGTGGCTCCAATATGGGCCATTTTGATTTGTTGAAAATCCACCGTCATGAATTCGGATTCAGCACCGTCCAAACGGATCTGTGCCGGTTTTACAGCGTGTGGGAAATACTGGGCAACTTCGTCAGCGAGAAATCCGAGCCGATGTTTATCATGCACATCGTATTCTTTTAAATAGGAATCCTTGTATTTATAATATCTGAGTGGGAGATCCTGTATAATTTCACCACAGCGATTAAGATCAGCATTCTGAACATCCTCCTTTAGAGCCGGGTCCGAAAAAAAAGATAAGGCACCATAATAATTGATATTCTTGATCAACATATCATTATAGGGATTATCAATAGTGACCGCATTTAGGGCGTAATTCCATTTTATGATTCCATTATTAAAAAAAATCCCATTAGAAGTGTTCACTGTTAGAGGGGGATAATTTGCATCGGTGACATAGGCAAAGACACATATATTGGCTCGTCCAGCGGTAGTCATGGTCCACGAAAAACAGTTTGTCACCGCACCATAGATGGTATGGGTGACTGTCGCAGTATTGTTGCCGGCGGAACCAAGAAATGTGTAGACATTAGAAGTGGAGGGAGATGTAAAAATGGTATAGGAAAATCTGGATGTTGTATCTCCACCTGACTGAAACGTGTACTGAAGTTTAAGAGTTACATTTGATGATGGCTGTGTGTTAATATTGGATAGCACACCTGTAGTGTATCTACATGTTCCAGCGGCCCCTGCAAGTGATGAAGATGCATAGTTTGGGCTAAACTGACTTCCGTCACCGCCATAAATAATATTGCTTGTCGTAAGATCATTAAAGGATAGATAATTGGAATTCACCGCGGGTGGTGTAACACCCGAATAGAGTTGATTGACATTCATGGTACCCGCTTGCAGATAATCTGTATTCAAACTGGATACGTACACATTGTCAATAATTGTACTAGGACAGTTTAATTGAAAAAGCTGGGCAGTGACGGACATGGAGCTGGTAATAAGACTGGATGTCGTCATAGTATTGGTGACAATATTGGATGCGGTGAGTGAGGAATTCTGATTAGAGATGGCCGTATTGGACAAATCCAAATAGCTCGGAATCGCCGATAGATTCAAGCTGCCGGTTATAAAGACATTAGAGGCGGTTAGAGTTATTGACGACAAATCAGTTATAGTGGCTGTACCGGCATAGAGTGTGTTCATGCTAAGTGTGGTCGTGCTGAGAAAGTCAGTTATAATTGTGGATGCCGTGACTGTGCTCGCGCTGAGCGTTGACACGGTCATGTTACTGGCGGTTATAGTTTGAGATGATAGATCCGTCACACGAATTGTCACGGCACTGATATCCTGAATTGTGAGTGATCCATTGACATTGGAGATGGCGGTGGAAAACATTTGGAAATCCTGGAGTGTTTGCACTAAAATCGCCGTATTGATTTGCAGAGTATCCACAGTGGCCGTATTATAGACGCTTATATTGCTGGTATTGATGGCGGGTGTGTGGACACCCGCGGATATGTGTAATCCTGAGAAATCCGTATATAGGGCCGTTGTACCAATAGAGATATTGGGATTTATAAGAGTAAGTGTGGAAACGGTTGTGACGTTTTGTGAAAGCAGTTCTTCTGTGATGGTGGATGACCCTACAGTGAGATCCTCGGTGAATAGAGTATCACTAGAATACAGATAATTTGTGGAGATATATTCGGTGACTGTGATACTTCCGCCGGTGATAGTCGTGACGTCGGCATTTATGGAACTGTAGTTTACAATGGCATTACTATAATTCACGATCCCTTCAAAGGTCACGGGGGATGTAAAGCGTGCATCGCCTTGAACGGTCAAATCGCCTAGTAGAGTGGCAGAGCCCTGTGATTGGAAATCCCCCGAATTATACAAATTCCCGTCAATATAGAACCAATTACTATTGACGAGATTTTGCACTCCCGTGCTATAAAGAGGAATTAGAGGGTTGCCGATATAGAATCCGCGAGAATATACAGTGGATGTGAAAAGATTGCTATTCACATATAAAAGACCGCTGGCGTTCAGATTTGTAATAGTTGCATTGCCGGCATTTATGGTACTGACCGACAAGTTCTGGGGCGAATATGTATTAGATCCATCGGCGAATCCCGAACTGTTTGCGATATACCATGTGGCGGAGTCTTGGACAACGGTTGTGAGAAATCCATAGGGTTGTGTGAGTGTAAAGGTACTGGTCCCGTCACCAAATAGAGCACCGGCGGTCGTACTGACGACGATTTGTTTGGTGGAGAAAAAATCTAGAGTACCTGTGGCATCGCGAATAGTGACCGTTTTGCCTTTGTTGTAGCCGGGTCCTGTCGCGTTGGATAGATAGACAAGTAGATAGGAATTGGCGGGCATGGTGGTTGTATTGGCGAATACCACGCTTGTATTGCCTGTTACATATATGGGTGGTCCAAACTGCGCTAACGGCATTCTTCTATTTAGTGAATGTAGAAGAGATGGCAGTAACAAGTGGTGGGGGGGGCAACAATTTTGTTCTGAATATTGTGGAATTGCAAAACACGATTAATTCGGCGTCAGGTATTGATACAGCGACAGCTGTGAGTCAACTGCAGCAAATGGTGAATTACGGAAACAAGAGTATTGCCGTAAACAGTATCGGCAAATTTGATACGAGTCCAATTCAAGTGACGGATCCGATAAATTTCACGTCGGCGACAGTGGGTGGGAGTAGTATAGGAGGTACAGGTATTTCCAACGGCTCTGTCGGAATAACAACAACAGATACTGGAAATGCGACAACAGGAGCAGTGGTGATCTCAGTCCCATCGGGTGCCGCCATGACGGTCTATGGTGACGGCCACACGGTGTTTACAGGTGCGGTGTCGGCGGCGGCATTTATTACGACATCGGATGCACGTGTGAAGGAGTGTATCCGGCCATTGGAGGATTCGTTGGCCAAAATAAATAGTTTGGAGGGTGTCTCGTTTCAATGGCTGGGTGGCGGTAGAGAGAATATTGGGTTTATTGCACAAGATGTGAGTCGTGTGATCCCCGAGGCGGCCCGATATGATCATGTCAACGACTTGTACCAGATTGAGGTGACGAGTATCATTCCACATCTTGTGGAGGCGGTGAAGACGTTGACGGCGCGTGTATCGGCACTTGAATCAGAACTGAGTAGATTGTAGTTATGTATGGAACACCAGGGCTGACCCAATGTTCCGGTGACGCATGTGACATTCGCCCTACGACAAAGATAACAGGAGAAGAGCGTGAAATCATCATTATAACAACGGCAGTTATTACCAAAGATAAGGTCTTTACAAATGGTCTATATCAGAATATTGTTATCCTGTACCGTATGTTTGATGCTATGGGATTGATGCCGATCCTATTATTGAATGAGCGCCCCGATCTATCAAGTATGATTCCAGAGTGTATGACCGATGTTCGCACAATTGTTGCAGATGATATTGCAAAAGGTGCAATTCCTATCAAATACTTTCTAGAAATCGGTATGAGTGTTGATGTGCATACCAAAAAGTATATGAGAATGATTGGTGCCCGTCTGATGAAAGTCTATCTCGGAAACATTCTCAACATTGATATTGAAACATCCTTATTTTATCCCGGTATAAATTTCCCTCATCATGTTGCGAGTGGTACTGACCGTGTATTAGTATCGCCGCATTATGGTCAACACGCTGAATATGCTGTGGCGGTGAATGGGGAGAAGCCACAGGCTTTGGCGGATTCTATTGCACCGTATGTGTGGGATCCGATGTTTCTTTTGGACGGGGTGACTCGGTGGCGGCCCGCAGACACTGAGACGCTAGTCATTATGGAGCCGAACATCAGTTTTCAGAAGACCTCTATTATACCTCTTTTGGCTATGGAGAGATGGTACAGAAAGAATAAAGAGTGGAAAGGGAAACTTCTTTTATTTAATTCGGAGCGTCTGATGGTGTCGCCACATTTCCAGAAAGTGCATCTAGATCGTATGGAATTATTTGCAGATGGGAAAGTGGAGTGTTTTCAGCGCCAAGAAATCAAAGATGTTTTAAGAGTGTATCCCCATGCGACATTTATCTGCCATCAAGTGAATAATGAATTCAATTATATGTTTCTGGAACTTATGTGGTGTGGATTTCCTGTGATTCATAATATTGCAACGTGGGGTGATTTCGGTTATTATTATCCGGGGGCAGATCTGGATACGGCAGCGGCTAAATGGGAGCTTTCCAGAATGCATGAGAAACGAACCGAGACTTACCGAGCTCATGCACAAACGCTCGCATGGAGATATTCACCGTACAATCCGGCAGTACAAGATGCATGGCGGCGTATACTGGGTTAGGGGCTGCGCGCCCAATCATAAAATACCGATTCACATCTTTAAAAAGGATGCACATAGGTATCGCAGTAAAAATAGAGCATTCTTTGTTTTCATCTGGTGCAAATAATGCCGCTTTGGCGATTGCCGAAATGTGTGAAACGCTCGGCCACAAAGTGATTCTGGTGAACACCGCAATAAATCCGACAAATTGGTGGATAGATGGAGTTGCCATAAAAACCAGATGGGAGGGCCGTATAAAGTCAATAAACTCTATCGGAGCCCGCCTAGATATTCTATTTGAAATAGATGCCCAAGAGCTAACAGCCGCCAGCCGTGCCGCCGCAGCTGCAAGATGTATCTGGATTGTCCGTCATTCACCTCTTATACATGAAACCGAGAATGCCATATTTCCCATAGTATCTGTGGGATATATGACAGAGGGTCTTACAGAAGTATGGATGTGGGACATCAATACTACAGAAGATGACTGCCAGATTATGGAAACCATTGTCCGTGTTCCCTGTCGTCGTGTACCGTTTTTATGGACACCCATGATAAATACCATATTTGAGAAGATCTATAATATCCGCCCTTGGCTACAGACAACCGCTGAAGATCTCCTGAAGAAGAATGGCAAAGTTGGCCAGTGGAAACTCCATATTGCAGAATCCAACAAGGGGAGTTATAGTTCGTGTGTTCTTCCTCTTTTCATCGCCAGAGAAAGCGGAGAAACCACCTGGACCGTACACAATTCCCATAATGTTGATAGGAGTGATTTTTTCCGTCACAATGTCGTCAAGAACGCGTGTACTCCACTCACCGCGGGTGTGACCCCAGATATCTCGGGGGTGTTTGTGGGTCGTCATAGGGCGATAGATTGGGCGCTGGAACCGATGTCGTATGTGATATCACATGTTCGTTTTGAGCGGTTGAGACCATATTTGCTGGATTTAATATGGTTTGGGATACCGGTGGTGCACAATTCACCGGCGTTGGCGGATTTGTCGGGAGGGTTGTATTATAGCGGGAATGAGATTTCGGGTGCGTGTCGGGCGTTGGAGAAGATGAAGGCTGATTTTATCCAGATGGCTGGGATCTTTAAAAGGGATAGTTTGCTTGAGGGTCGAAAAAAAATTATAGAGCTGTTTTCGCCGGCGGGGGCGGGCGTGCAGGTGGGTTGGCGGGCGGCGCTTCTGGCTAGCCCTGAGGCGCCGCCGGTCAGGACTCTTAAAATCCGTTTTTGCGATATGTGGGAATCCTTTAATCCTGATTATAATTTCTTCACACTTCTTTTAAAAGATGCAGTCGGTGAAAAAGTTGTTATCCAGACTGAATTTTCGGGCGCGCCGGATTTGGTAATCTTTGGACCATTTGGATCTGAATGGCGGAAGTATCCAGAAGTCCCCAAAGTGTTTTACACCGGTGAAAATATTCCTTCTGTGATGGATCCTTCTGTTCGGCTAAATCTGACGTTTGAGCATTTAGCCGAACCGGATGATGGTGCGGTCCGGAAAAATCAGATTCGGTTTCCTCTGTGGATGATGGAAATAGATTGGTTTGGGGCGGATTTAGAACGAATTCATAATCCCAAACCGATTCCTTTGGCAGATTGTACTACTGTTCGGGCGTCCGACTTGGCGCGCAAAAAGAAGTTTTGTGCATTTGTTGTGAGTAATCCTAAAAATGAGATTCGGAATGCGGCGTTTCATTGGTTAACGCAGTGGCGGCAGGTAGATTCGGCGGGGGCGCTTTTCAGGAATGTGGATCAATTAGCTGCAAGCGCAGCGGGCGCAAGCGGAGCGGGTGCAGCCCCCATCTGTGGTGGGGGCGGGGGTGGAGAACTCGCAAAAGTGGAATTCCTCCGTGATTACAAGTTCTGTCTCGTCTTTGAAAATGCATCGGCGCCCGGATATACAACGGAGAAGCTTCTTCATGCCAAGGCTGCAGGATGCATTCCAATATATTGGGGGGATCCGGAAGTTCATAGGGATTTTGATTTGGACGGCATCATAGATGCCCGTCATATAAAATCGGCAAAAGAACTCATTCATCTTGTTCGGGAAGTGGATGAGAATGATTCAGAATGGCTCCGGCGATTTTCTGTTCCGGCTCTTAATTCACGTAAAGTCGTGGAGGTTCGTCGTATTATGTCGGACATCGCTCGGCGAATTCTGGAAATTGTTGGATTAGGTGGCGGACCCCTTCCGACGTTTTTGGGACGGGAGCCGCCTCCCCCGAAACAGGCTAATGGGTCAGACTCAGTTCCTGCAGAAATCTCTGTGGTGGCAAACGCCACCGGCCCACACATGCGTGTTCCAACTCCGAACCCTGCCCAGGCCCTAGCAGTCTCCTACACTTCCAAAAAGTTCCTTCACTGTGTCCCCATATGGCTTAAAAGCATTCTCTCCCAACCCCATTTGAAAGCCCGCATTTATCTCGCCTCCGACATCCCGGCGGCTTCGGAGGCCGAGCTAAGGGCCGTATTCCCTACCGTAGATTTCCGTCACATTCCCATCACGCCCCCAGAAGGTGCTTGGCCAGACTATTGGGCCCCGGAACATTTCGCCTGGAAACTCTGGATTTTGGCGGAAGTGGCGTCGGCAGAGCCGGCTGGTGAGCAAGTCTTGTATATGGACATTGCAACATTCATTTCTCGGTGGCCGACCACTTGGATGGCGCGCGCAGCAGAATCCGGTATCTATTTTTTGGAGGACAAAACTCAGATAAATCGCAACTGGTGCCATGATGTGTTTGTGACGGCGCTCGGAGTGACTCCTGCAGAATTGGCAGGGTATCAGATATGGGCGGGCGCCATCGCCTTTATGACGGGGGCTCCGTCGGCAGTTGCGGTACTCAGTGAGGCGTTTGAAGTGTCTAAGCGGCGTGAGGTGATTACGGGTCCGAAATGGGTGACGGTCACGACGGGCCACCGGCATGATCAGAGTATTTTGAGTATTCTGTCATCACGAGCGGGGGCGGCGAGGATTGGGTATGAGTCGGTGGTGGGTACAACGTCTTTGCGCCGAACATTTCAATCTGGTTTGGCGATATATGCACATAGGGGTGATTTCAAACTTCATGTGCAACCTTATAAAGGAATTGATGAAGTGTTTGTGGTAAGTTTGGCGAGACGTGCAGATCGGTTAGAGCGGTTCAAGGAGGGTGGTATCGCCGCGGGCGTGGTAGATGCAGTAGATGGTAGAGCACTGACGTTAACGCCGGCGCTGACGCGACTTCTTGCTCCGAACGATTTCGGATGGAAGAAATCGGTTGCTGGGTGTGCTCTTAGCCATTTGGGTTTATGGGTTAGGCTTCTGAAAGATAATCCAGATATTCAGACATATTTAATTTTGGAGGATGATATGGTGTTTGGGGCGGATTGGTCGGCTCGCTGGGCCGCTGCCCAGCCACATCTTCCTGCCGATGCGGATATAGTATATCTGGGCGGGATTCTTCCACCCAATCGGGCCGGGTTTGAGGCGAAAAAGGAGCCTGTGAATGCATGGTGGAATCGGATGGGTGAGAATTCCCTCTTTGGTCAGATGAAACCTAATAGGTACATGCATTCTTGTACATATGCCTATATGATAACAAGACGTGGTGCGGCGAAAGTTCTGGAGTTGATTATTGAGCGTGGAGGTATCTGGACGAGTGCTGACCATATGCTTTGTAATGAGGTTGGGCGGCTCAATATCTATTTTTCGGAACCGTTGTTGGCGAAATGTTACCAAGAAGAGGATCCCAAGTATTTGGTGGCAGATTTCAATAATTACGCACGTGTGGATCAGTTTGATAGTGATATATGGAATAATGATGAGCGGTTCCAGCCGGGGCCGATAGATCACGCTTTAGATATTGAGAAGGCGCTCTTGGATGCAAGGCGGTCAGAGCAGGGCCCCAAATTTGTCTGCACAACGAAAAGTAATATCCGAGCAGAAATACAAACCGAAATGGCGTGGCTATGCCATCTGTTTGGCGTGAAAGGTCTCGCAGAAGTAAAACCGACAACACGTATTGAAGAGGGGGATATTCTGATAACTCTGACAGATTTTACAGAGGTTGTTACTATGCTTACAGATGCAGTAGAGCATGGTATAAAATGTACACTCATCGTATTGGCGGATGAGTATTGCACGTTTCCGATGGATTTTTACGGGATGTCATCTGTAAAACGTGTGATACGAACATATCCAAGACTGACACCTTATCCGGAAAAAGTCACAACAATCCCTTTGGGTTTCTATCGCCGGCCGGCGGCGGGTGCCCATATCCCTCCTCTTTCAGAAAGAACACTGGATTGGTCGTTTATGGGGACTGATTGGAAAGATCGTGGATCTATCATAAAGATCTGTAAGATACCCGAATTAAAGTGGGAGTGTCGCATGTTTGATGAATGGAATGATCCGGCCCAAGTCGGTGAGACTGAATATGTCGCAACCATGTTGAATTCCAAATTTGTTCTGTGTCCTTCTGGTCATAATGGCGAGACTTTCCGGTTTTATGAGGCAATAGAGTGTGGCGCTATTCCTCTGATTGTTGGGGAACCAAAGAACGAACCCTTTTTGGCCTTTATAAAAAACCGAATACCGGTCATACCAATTAAGAGTTGGGAAGATGCAAAAGAGTTTATGTTAGAATTGCGGAAGACTCCGGAATTGATGGATGGGTATCGGCAGCATATTCTTGATGGTTGGGCCAAATGGAAAGTTGCCTTGGCGGATGAGATTCACGCTATGCACTGAACCAACGCCGCCACCAGGGGAGACGCCGCGACTTAAATGTATCAATCCACTCTTGAATTGTGTAGCGATCACCCATGGATAAATTACAACGTGAGCAAATCGGCCGAAGATTATCTAATGTGGTCGCGCCCCCTTTTGATTCGGGTACATTGTGTCCTGCGTGAAACTCGTAGACGGTCATGGTATTTTTGCACCATTTTACTAGACATCGGTGTTGAAATACGCGGCCGCAATAGTGAATCCAAATGGCTTCACGAAGAGCTTGGGGGATGGATTTTTTGCGATAGGGGATTAAGGTTTCCTGGAGAGAGTTGCGACGTGGTACAGTATCAGACGACATATTTATATAATATATGTGCTATCTGTTTAACCACTTAAATTACGAGCTGTATTGATGTAGAGATGGAGTCTAATTTGCCGACGTATTTGAAGAGTCTGGAGGATAATATTAAGGCTTCAACGCCTCCGCTTGCGAAAGCTGACGAATTGACGCTAGAAAAAATCGGTTTCGGGTCTATGTTTACAAGCGCACCCGTCTCCACGGATAAACTCAAATTCATGCTTATTAGTACTCACATGCAGCAGTACACGGGCTATTCCAAATCCTCTTTTGGGATTATTCAAGAGTTGGCAAAGATTCCGTGGTTGGCTGTGACACATTACGGATTTCAGAGACACGGCGAACTACCACCTAACTATCGTCCATATCCGTCAAATGTGAATGTGATTGATGCGGGACGTCTTGAAAAGGATGGCAAGGGAGGTGGCTTCGGGATTCTGGAACTCCCAGGGGTTCTTCGTCGTGAGAAACCAGATGTGATTATGATCTATAACGATATGGATATTGTCTCCAAGTTCCTGATGTCAATTAAGAACAGTGGGATTCCGCGTACGTTTGACGTGTGGGTTTTCTGCGACCAGGTCTATACGACACAATTGCCACAACATCTGGATATTTTGAATCGTGATGCGGATCGTGTGTTTGCCTTCACACCCTTTTGGAAGAAGTGTCTGAAAGACCAGGGGATTAATCGTCCAATAGATGTGATTCTGCACGGATTTTCCAAGGAGCAGTTTTATCCAATTCCGCGTGAGATTGTCCGAAAACAGTTAAATATTCCAAAGGATGCATTCTTATTTATGAATCTGAATCGTAATCAGCCGCGAAAGCGTTACGATACACTGATAATTGCGTTTGTGGAATTGCTAGTGAAGTATCCGACAAAGCCGATTTTTCTCCTCTGTATTTGTGACAAGGGTGATAAGGGTGGTTGGCCGTTGTTTGAGATTTTTGAACGTGAGATGCGTCTTCGTGGAGTGGCGAAGGAGCAGTTTGGTGATCGTCTTATGATCACTTCAAAGAATATGACGTTTCGCGATGAGGACATCAATTCATTCTACAATGCGGCGGATGTGGGAATCAGTACGGCAGAGGGTGAAGGATGGGGTCTGTGTCAGTTTGAGCAGATGGGTGTGGGTGTACCACAGGTGGTTTCAGATGTGGGTGGTTACAAAGAGTTCTGTACGAAGGAGAATAGTATTCTGGTGACGCCGGCCATTCGTTATTATCTACCTCTTGTACATTCGCAGATTGGTGGGGAGGCGATGATTTGTAATCCTCATGATGTCTGTCTTGCAATGGAAGAATATGTACTGGATTCTAAGAAGTTGGAAGAGCATGGAAAGGCGGCGCGTGAGAAGGTGTTAAGTTATACATGGGAGCGTGCCACAAAGGAGCTAGTGAAACGGCTGAAGCAGAAGAAAGAATCTATGCAGGAAGAAGAATGAGGCGGATCCATAAAAAATGGCTGCCATGGATAATAATAATATGTATTGGTGCAGTTATGCTTTTAAGGCGGAGACAACTAGACGGATTTCAAAGTTTTAAGATTCCTAAGGTTGATATTAATATTAAAGATCCTATAATATCGGAAAATATTATGACAAACTATAAAGAAAATTGTCAAATACTTTTTGATCGTATTGGCGAGGTTCATAAAGTCAAATCAAATCTTGATAATATCAAAGCGCAGATTAATACTGGAGCTGTAAATGTGAAAACGGCTTTATTAAAATTACAAACTATATATGATGAATATTTAATGTGCAAAACGAATTCGCCATTAGAGTATTGCTCAGATATTAATAGGGCTTTAATTAAATTTCAAGCGCAGATGAATCCACAAAATAATGCTACGACAGGTTTAGCAGATACGACAAAAACAACTGTTGCGGGATTAAATGCTCTTATTAATAATGAATATGAAAATATTTTGTCATATTCACAACTTATAAATACTATGAAGGCATCATTGCGATGTGATATGTCTATGTAGAAGTGATTTTATATTACTACTAGATAGAATGGAATATGTATCTGCAACTATAGCATATATAAAATATAGCACTTTAAAACTTTTAAAATTTATATTTTATAGTGTTGAGTTTACAGTGATTTTTGTAGGAATTATAACAACTGGATTAATACTTTGGTGGATATTTGTGATTCCCGCGTCAGTTTCATTGCCAGAGCAAACCGCAAAACCCGCAGCAACTACCACCCTCACTCCTGTGAACGCGGTATAAATATCCAAATGAAATCTCCGGATATATAAGATGAAAAATCTATTCACTTCTACAAATTTACAGTACTTTGTGATGGGTATTGTTGGTATTTTAGTTATTTTCTGGGCATATCGCTATTGTAAGCGAGAAGGATTCCAAACTGAATCTAACAATATTACTGTTAAATCTGCCCAGGATTCACTTGTTAAAGAGGGTTCTTCGGGTGTATGTGGTGCTCTTATGAGTACTAAATCGCTTCTAAGCGGTTTAAATAACCCTACGGTACAGTCGCAAATTGATGGTCTAAACTCTCAAATGTGTGCTGCATCTTGTCCTGAAGCTTCTAATTGCCCCCCTCCAGCAGCCCCTGCTGCTCCTGCTCCCGCAAGCCCTCCCAGCGGTCCTTAGGTCCCGAACCATGTATCAGAGCTACGATACACGCCACGGGCCCAGAGTTCGTCGTGTTCCAACTCCGAACCCTGTCCCGAACCATGTATCCAACTTATGTATCTTCTCAAAGAGTGAATACATAAGTTATATAAGAGTAAAAAGTACAAAAGATAAATCTTAACAAACTATAGCGATGACGAAATTAACTAAAATATTAATTATTGGCTTTATATTTATACTTATAACAGGCTATATGCTATATAAATATAAAGCCAAAAAAGAAACAACTAGTGCAAAGGAAAACTTTCAGAATACGGGAATACAAGAAGAGAAGTGCCAATATACTACGACAGATAGTAATAACGATGAAATAAAAGTTCCAAAATGCACTTCATCTAATCTAGACATATATGACATGAATTGGTCATTTCCTAAAAATTTTGCACCAACACTAAAGCCTGAATGGGATCATTATATAAGTTGTGAACGTAAAGGTTTTGATTTTGTATCAAAATATCAACAAAGTTTTCTAGGAAACGTCTATACAAATATTATACAAGGTTTGGGTATTAGTAAATCATACACTCCAGGGGATAATCCACCATGGGATTATGAACTGAACAGTTATAACAAGATAGATGTTTGTTGGGGGGATGTTAAAATAGAAGCAAGTGAGAATATTTTTACGAAAGCATTTTTAAGATTACAAGCAGAAAATGCCAAATATTTACCAAAAGTAAAGGATTCTAAAACAAACTTCTCCATGGAACAACTGGCGATACCTCAGAGTGCTTGGACAGTAGAGCAACAACAGGCATTTCAGGACTATCAAAGTGATCGTTCAAGTTCTGAACAATTTGCTACGCAATGTGGTGCAGCCCTTATAGATACGGCAGTAAGTTTAGCGATCCCATTATTAACACAGAAAGCTGCTAAAACTGTTGGAAATCAAATAGGGAAGAGGTTGAAAGCATATGCTGCAAAGAATCCTAGTGGTAGAATAGGAAGAGCGGTAGCGGCTTCTAGTAAGAGAGCAGCAAATATTGCTGCAAATAAAGCCGCGAAGAACGCTGCAAGATTTTCAGCTATTACCAAAGCTATATCTCAAAGGTTTGGTCCTGGTGCAGCAAAAGATATAGCAAAGACAGCATTTTCAAAAGGTGTTTCACGTACTGCAAATATATTATTAAAGACGGCGGGCGTGGGCGCGGCTAAAAATTTTCTAATAGCTGCTACTGTACTTGGACCTGTTGCTCCCCTTGCTGCTGCATTTGTAGTAATTGGACAGTGTGTAGCTCTACTTGCAGTAACATTAATAGGTACTTCATATTTGCAGAAGAAATGTGGTGATCATGGATGCTGCAAAAGGGGTGATAATGCATGGACAGATATGCTTCCACCAGGAGTTTTAGATTTTATAGTTAACAATTTTGCATCTCTGCTTCCAGGTCTTGACGTAATTATGACAGTATTTGGAGTTGTAGAGCCGTTTGGATGTACCCATTTTGGATGGGACTTTTTTGGAGGTATGATGGGTGGTATTGTAACAACATGTACTATAGGACAGTATTTACCGGTAATTGATCCAATCAGCGCCAGTATTAAAACAATTGCTAAAACAACCTGCTTTATTCTACAGGGATCCTTTTTATCAGCATGTTTAGCACCTATTGGAGTCTTTTATCTGAAAGAAACACCTGTGTATCCAAATTTCATGTATATCCCACACACAACCTTGTGTTTTCGCGACTGGTATAAAGAATTTCCAGCCGGAACCGAGAATTATGATTGCACGAAAAATATATTCCCTAAACAACCAATTTGTTCAAGTGGCCTAGGTCCGTGCAATTTCGGTGCGGACGGATTCGCCGCGGCATCGGTACTAAAGTATGCATATGTTAATGGCAAAAACCCCCGTTTTCTTGACATGGCTGCACAGTTTTATTATGATCAATCATTTGCACATCCTCAAATACCTATAGATGGATTTAATATGTATGAGTATATTACAGAGTTTGTAGCGATTGTTGCATCCTCGGAGTATTCATTTGACTGTGTTGTAAATATAAAAGAAGTAACATTTAATAGTGATACGGGTGTGATATGTTGTGAGCGTATGAAATACAATCGTGACAGGCGCTTCTATATTTCTTATGCAAGTTATGGCCAATTAAATAAGAATAATGTTGGAAGCAATTCAATATACTGGAATGGAGATTACGATTGGGATTTCTATATAACTGGTTGTACATATGTTGATGGCACTGCCCCAGAATTATACAACTTTTCAGATACATCACAATATCAATGGGATTTAGCGACGGAATGGAATATACCAGCTAACCGTGTACTATCTATGTATATGGGTTATGATTCCGTTGCCGGATATGCGTATAACAATAGGCCGATTCTGGAAATAAGTGGAAATTCATATATTGAAATAACTTTGCAAGATGATCTGGGAAACAGCACACCTATTACTCTAAATAGAGTATCATTTGACTTTAGCTATTCAGGCGTGCCATGGGTTGGCGGAAAACCCAGACCATATATATGTTCCAATGTTACATTCTGTCGCACAGGAACTCTTACATACGTACAATGTAGTAGTTTTGATACTGTATCCTCTTTTATAGATGATTATCATACTACATACCCCAATAGACATATCAAAGAAATTCGCAATATGGAACCGCAAATAAAAATCACATCTGCAATGAACCAGGCGGGTGGCAATGATGTGCCTGGAGGTGATGTATGTGAATATGATCTTGCATATGTCTCTTATGATAGTAATACAAATACAGAAGGTTCCAGCCAAACTCTCCATTCCGATGTGTATTACAAATTTCATATACCTCAAAGTAATTCTCTATCATGTAAATTCATTCAATACTCAAATGTGAAAAACCGTCTGTATGGTGATATGCAACCGATAGTATCCAATTACTATGGTTCTATTCATGAATATTCTAACGGATATTTGAGAGTATCCCACGGTCCCATAGATGAGATCACATCCAATCACACACCTTTGCGCGGATATCCATATATTGATCCAATTATGATAGCTGATGATGGGGCCAAATGTGGTCCTCTTGGTTTCACACCACCACGCCCTCTTCCAGCAGAAACTGTACTGGGTGACGGCCAATGTGCAAGCAACGATTCCAATATCTGCAAAAATCCGGAAATTCTTGCCGCATTTATGAATGATGTCAATGGTAATAATATTACAACCTATACGTCATCAAATTCCAAATGCTATATCAATGACGCTGGTATATGGTATCGTGACTCCAATGATACGAAGATTCTCAGCATAGGTAAAGTCGTGACACCAGCTGTGCCAAATTCATCGGGGGCATCTCCACGCTTTAACCGCTGCGATGTGGAATTTGATATTATGTCAAACGTTGGCACCAATTCTACAATCTATAGAACTAATACCCACTTTTACGTCTCAAATGTAGGTCCAGCGGCCAATTGTTCGTTCGCTTACAAAACGGGATCTTATGGTCCATTCGGTAGTGGGGGATTCATTCAATACAATACGCCCAATTTGACTGATCTTATTAAGTTTACTGATGCCAGTGGAATATCTGTCAAATACAAGCCTATCAACTATGTGGGCGGATTCTTACAAACTCTCGTGGAAAAATACAATAAGTTCATTCTTTTTATTACAGGTAATGAGGGTGGGACGCAAAATTCTAATAGAAGTATGTCTAATGATCCACTGGCAATGATGTTATCCAATACCGAACAACTTCTGAGTGAGGCGGATAAAATGATGAGCAATTTCTACACAAATATGTCGTTTAAGGATTGCCCCAAGCCTTCCAGTGGCTACCAGGTATGCCAAGATCCGCGCATACTGAGTGAGATGCAGAAGGTCTATAATATGGGAAATTATCCAACACAACAGTTCGGTGTGACAAAAAAATTCATGGACGAGATATTCCGAGTAGCGGTGAGTGAAACAGGGAGTAATGGCCCGGCCGCATGTGACGCGGTCTTTAGTACTTGGGCAGTGAAATATAATGATCTATTTGGTCTTCCTGTGGGGAATCCTACACGTAAACTGGAAGGCGCTCGGTTTTATTTCACACAGACATCTCCTGGGACATGTTCATACAACGCAAGTAATGTCATTGGATCTCTTTTAGATGAGAATGGATCTATTGCTCTTCGTGTAGCGGCCTCTAATTTACCCATACCTTGGCCGGCACTGAATACACCCATTTGTTCAGTAAGTTGTGCTGACCCTAAGATAATGACAAATGTGGCCAAATTTGTGAATCGGAATGAAGGTATATATATTCAGAAATTCTATAGTGCATTCCAGGCAACACCCATGACATGTCAATATACGATTTCTGACGATCCAGCGCTAACATCTTATAATCGCGTCATTGAACTTACATTTGAATATGATACAACCACCTCCAATTGCAACCCCATATTAACATCAGATAGTTTTCAAGAATTTGATCTCAATGATATGATGTATAATCCGAATCTCTCTAATGGTGTCTATACAAAAGTGAGCGATCCGACATATATTTATAATTTCCCGGGCATCTTGGTATATGGAGATAATAATATGCCATTACAATCTAATATTTTTATGAATAATCTAAATTATGTTCCTATTATTAGCTAACGAATGTCTCCAGTGGGGAATAGGCTCATTTTAATTCTACTTTTATTATTTGGATTATATTTAGTATATAATTTGGGTGACTCGGTAAAAGAAGGATTTGATGATCAGCATACAGAATCTTGTGATTATATTAATACGCAGCGGGACTGGTTTCAAGATAAGATAAATACGGTGAGAACTCTTACACAAGATATGAGTGGTGCTATATACAGCACGATGGATATTAAAGATGAAAATATGATCTTTCAGTATGATAACTGGGAAGGTAATAGTCTACTTACGACAAAACTGGGAGGAAAATGTACTACAAAAAATACTAGTCCCGAATGTATAAACTTGGCAACTCCCGATAAACATATTAATACATACGCAAATCTTAGTGGTACTAATCTATTAGAGCTCGCTCGTTTAAAATTATTGACCTTGGATACGACGCTGACAGAAGAGTTGGCGAAACTAAATGATACTGCTGATATAGTTGGGTGCACACCTAATTATATGGCAATAGAACAAAAGAGCTTTTCCACGGAAAGAGATATTGGATATCTTGCTACAAACACACTTCGTGACTCTTTACGGCAATTATCACCCTATTATATTGATCAATCTATATTATCCGTGTTGATGTCATATCTTATTGATGACCCCCGTTTCTTATCACGTGTGAACACAATTCCTGCAAATACATCATATATACATGAGAATATTGAAGCATTGTTTGGCGCGAAAGGTATATACATGACATCGGTAGATAGCAATGTGGATTTACAGATAAAGGAAAACCCAGCCCTTCTAAGTTCTCTGAGCAACTACGATACGACCTCGTTGAACAGTGGGTATTCATGTGTTAAAAATGGGATCTATGCACAACTATCAAAGGCTTGAGCGGCGTTATAAAGGAGTAAAAATAATATGATACTATCATAGGATGAAAGTATCAATCCTACTTTTTGTAGGGGTCTTAATAATCATAGTTGGGGTCATTTGTTGTTTTCCAAAACAAACTGTGACATACCCTTTAGAACGTATAAATAGTCTATTCTCATGGTTCCGTCCCAAAATAGATGGGTTCCAGGTTTACAGAGAGCGTGGTGGAAAAATGGAGTTTAATATTTCTTCTTTTGATAATTATATATTAAACTATGATAATTCCTTATATAAACCTGTGCCATTTGAAAATATAGTAAATAACGTTTACCCAAGAATTGAATACAAATATAGTCCGCCTAGAGATATGGTAATCTCTGACTTTTATAGTAGATTTAATACGGCTGTTACAAATGCTAGTATATCAACAGCACTCTCAAAAACAAAGACATCATATTGGTATCCTTGTGTACCTTATTATAGAAAACTATTTGATATATTAGTGGTTGGAGGTAATACGAGTATTTTCAACGGATTTAAAAATTTAAAAATATTGCAAATAGGTAATTTACCAAATACTGGTACGGGACCTATAACTACTCCACCTATATCAGCATTTCAGGCATTTTATGGCCTGAATGCAGAGTATGCTCCTACTAAAGGGACAAACCTTACAAATCAGATGAATGGCACAAACAAAGTTAGGTGGCCAACAATAAATAGTTTTACATTACAACAATGGGGCTGGGGAGGTGATGGTGGTGTTGAATATGGTTGGGCAGCATATAAATATGGAAATCAATGGGGTTATGGAAATAAACACGAAGTATGGAATCGCTCAGCTGTTACATTACCTAGATATTTAATTAAACAAGAAGAATTTCTAGGTAGGATAGCTGATATATTACAGATATTGGAAACAATTGCTCCATTTGAAGCTAATACAAATCAATATTATAGTTCTTTATCAGATGATATATATATACTACAGGGATGGACGAGTGATTATATGGTTACTAAACAAGATGTATATATGACTACTGTAATACTATATCCAACTTCAAATGATGGGAATATCTATCAAAACTTTTATAGACAGGAACCTCTAACAAAATTTACAAGCAATCTATTTCTTGAAATGAGCAATTATCTTCAATATCCTAAAATGGATTATTTATATACTCTTGCAACACCAGGTATTCAAGAATTATTTTCACTTATTCCAGATTCCAATATTTTTAATTTACCTTGGAGTAATACAACGACTACATCAACAGCTATTACGGATTTCTCCTATAGTGAAGCGATGCAATCTGCTCAACTAGGTTATTTTCTGAAAGTAACAGATCCAAATTATATTTGGCGTTATCTGCGTGTTGATTTAATTACATTACAACCGTACTATAATTTGACGGGTGATTATGAGGATGAATTTGCTGCAAAAGCCAATATTACAAATGATAGTGCAAAAACGCAAACAACAAACGCCGCCAATACAAATTCGGATATACTAAAAAATAGCAACTCCTACTCCTCTGGCGGTTCTATTACAAGTAATAAAGTTTTATCAGTAGCTGGTTCAGTACAGAATACAAATAATGCTAGTGTTATAGGAACTAATAAACAATATGATATCCCATTTACACAAGCAACATTTGATTTATTGCCGTTTCCTATGCAACCATATGTGCAAGAATATTTCTATAATAGAATGATGGCGGTTAATAAAAATACAAATAAGACATATATAAAATATATCTCTTCCCTTGATAAAGCTACTTATAAAAATAAAGTCAATCAGAATAATCCTATATCTGCTGTAGAAGATCTACTATTAAACAACAAATTGTATAGTTCACGTTATAATAATATATATACTCCCCATTATACTACTAACGTTTGGCCAGCAGTTGACCAAATTATCACTACATTTTATCATGATGGTTGGCCAAACGTTAGTATGGGTCCATACCAGCCTATGTATCCACCTGAGGGTGAAGAGTTATTTAATCTGGTAGCTTCAACAATGTATTCAAATTATGTGCATGAGAATCTTCTTTCAGGAATATTACGACCTTTTGCAGATACATGGAATTCAACAACGGGTGTTTCTACAATATCAAGATTTATAACTACCCCTACTATATTTTCAGAAGTCCTTACCGCATCATTAGTTAACACGACTCAAGCACAACAAGCAATATACCAACAAAATTTATCAAATTTATGCGGCGATCTCGCGCAAAAATACTATGAATTTATGGGTGGAAATGCCCAAATCAACACATTTTATGATATTCTTCCAATTGGTAAAAGTATCCTAGATATACGTGCAGATATCAATTATAAGAGCAATGTTGATTTAGGCATGTTAGATTCTCTCAATCTATTTATAAAACAGGATAATATTACTCTATTAAATTACTATAAATCTAATGCATATCCTGAAGTGTATGCTCTCGCAAAATGCACCTACCAAATAAGTCTAGACGCTAAATCCAACTTTTTCGCATTCGGTAATTATGACGAAACGTGTACAAATATTATTCATGCGTATTCTAATTCAATATTTATTGCAGGTCCATCTTCTAATGCTAATTTATCCCCTTATGTAAAAGGGTCAATCCTCTACTATTATCTACAAAATTCCAATTATATTGAGGCATTTGATTCTCCTTACACTAGGAGTCTTTTCAGTAACACATTTCAATCTCAGGTATATAAGTATATGTTTATTACATGTTCAAACAAGTCACCGAATGATCCAACTCTAACAGCCACATTTATAAAAAGTATTGAGAGTGTTCAAACCATGGTGCAAAGTCGCGTGGATATGGCATCTCAAGGACCAGATGTTTCAGGTCAAACATTCCGCATTTTTCTGGAACCGACAAATGGTGGTTATGAAAGATTTCTTAATTATAAAACATCCCAGGAGGCTGCTGCCCCTGTTATAGCATATTGGAATAGAACATATGATGTAGCTAAATATAAGGATTATGCGTTTCGTAATGTTATACGAACATACACAAGTGATGATACGATTTTTGAGAAATGTACGCTTGGAATAGGAGGTAGAGGTATATCTGATATAATTTACGATGTTCAAACGACTATTAGTTACTGCAAAGCCTTTTTACAGAATTCTTTTAAAGATCGTGATAAAATGTTAAATCTCGCATTGGATGCTTACAATAAAGTCACCTATGATAGTATGATACAAAATTTTAATGCTGAATTTGAAAATATAAAAGCTATGGGTAATGGAGCAACTTCTAAGTATGCTGTATTATGTAACTCAGCAATAGATGCATCAAATGCCGAAAATTCAGAAATTATCATGAAAATAAGATCATCTAATCTTCCAATTATTACAGAAGCTACAAATACTTACAATTATATTACATGGGTATATGACAATGTTAGATATTGGAGTAATCGTGCAAAAACTGAATACATAGGATTGGCAGCAACAAATGCATTCATATATACTCAGTATTCTAATGCATTAAACGGGGCTGATGCTACTGAAAAATCAAATGCAATTATGAGTAATGGTAACCTTATATCTGAAAATATAAAGCCTAGTTCATTCGCATACACAAGCTATTATGATTGGCGTAAGTATCTTAATTCATTTGATATATTATCTTCCAACTATTCATTTAAATCATATCTTTATAAAATTTCGGCAATTGCAAGCGGCCCCTATGACGCCCAATCATTCATATACACAAATATTGGAGACGTGAACCCACTCACAGGTATGGCACCAGGACTTGTGAACATATCCCCCATCACACGTTATACAAAAGATATTCTTCCAACTCTATCTGCAGATCCAAATGTGATTATTGGAAAAGTTCTCGGTATATCGCGACATACCCAAACATCATGGGGTGAATACACATGGGAAATGTCAGGTGATTATATTCAAAATATTGCAAATCCTGTTGTGATATCTGCCGTAAATAATTTTAAAATAGATTCCAAAACGGGGAGGGTGTTTACCTCAGATATGTATACTCTAAATGAAGATGGAATATTTGCGAATGACATTCGTGTTACATATTTGCGAGGTGTAAAAGATCTCGGAAATAGTAATTACGCCATCGCCTGGATTGAAGAAGAATATGATTACACATTGAATGCACCCATATTTAGTCCATCCAAACCTGTAAATCGTGCAGCTATCTTTTCCTATATTCCAAATTTCATAACATGGGGTCGCCCAGATAATATGTGGGATATTAGTGGTGATCTAAAATATCCTGGAACTACTGAGAACGCCTTCAAATACCAAAGAGATTCCGATTTAGGAATTACTTTATTTAATCCACCTATAAAATTACCCATAAAACGCACAAATGAAGTATTATTATATAATGAAAACGATACATGCCCATCCGTCTTTTGTTCTGATTCAGATACATTAAATTCAATCATTGATCAGTACAATACTGCACTTACACCGATTGATTCCAATGATAAAAGAACTGTTCCTGTATATGAAGATACAAATGGTACATATACATATAAATATGGAACTACCAAAATTCTTCGTGTGAATCGTGCATATACAACAAGTGCCACACAGTGTGATATAGATGTAGATGTAGAGATCGGTACGGGTGACCCCATCATTAATACATCTGATAAATTTAAAGTAAGATATCCTAATTACTCTCTGAGCAATATGAAAATGGCGTTAACAGTAAACCTCAATACAGATGATTGTACGTATTCACTCATAGATGCAAAACAGAGTTTTGCATTTAGCAATAATGACAATATGACGATTGAACAGGGGAAGAGTCTATCAAATTCGGAGGGAATTTCCCTATTTTCATCACCCTATTATTACGTCCCCAATGTACTGTCGTCATTTCAAAGTAATGTTATGAATATTTTGAGCGACTCTATGAATTACATGAGCAATTTGCTACCTCTTTATAAGAATGATATATATGCCTATAGACAGCAATCTGTCGCTGCGGCGGGTTCCTTGGCCGATATTAAATTTGCAAAATGTTCAAATATACCCAATATTATTGCATCCAATGTAAATATGATGAACTATTTTGCCTTTACACAAAATCAGCGCCTCTTTTCAAGTGATAAACGTATCACAATGATCAATCGCGCGAATCAAGTGAATAACAGTACGATAGATTATGTGGTTCAGGTTAATAATGTGGAACTCGTAGATAATAAACCAGCAGATGTGCCAGGTACTGAACAAACAAACGGATATCGTGTTATCTTGACCGTGGATAAAAACTGCCAGCTAATGATACAGGAAATCATTCAGATTGAACCATTTCCATCCTATCATCAAATTACAAAAATGAATATTCTACCCACAAGTGCAAATATAAACGTCAAAGAAATTAATTACGCATGGCCATACTTTTTCAAGCTTAATTGTAAGTCAAAGAAGGCAATTTCAGAAATCGCGGGTTCATATCCCCCTGCGACGCCAAACACGTATATTTACGATTTCTTTCCTGGTGATATGACGACGCCGAGTTTCCGCAATGTGGCTCTTCAGTCGGTTGTGACATCCAATATGACGCCTAGCAAATGTTATGCAGAAGGTTGGGAGATTTGTACGGCGAGTATGAATGATAAGAGCTTGGTAGATAAGAAATGGCAATTTACACAGAGACAGTACTCGTTCACGTTTGATGTGTCAGGGGGGTATCAGATTCGGCGTGTAAAACCGCTAGATGTGTATGATACTGTGAACAATAGTAATTTCACATTTTATGATTACCAACCACTTCCCAAGTCATATAGCTCATATAAATATAGCTATATTGGTAAAAACTTAGAATTATACCGCGTTCCTTATATCTATATTGGTCCTAGTGCGAGTAGCATTGTAAATGAGCAGAGTAATAATCAGAGTATGCTATCAAATTATCGTGATCCAGATCTAGATGTAAAAATTGATAATACAACCGCGGCTGCAATGGCGGCGACAAAGGCTGTACAGGATGCCGCGCAGGCCTTGACAACGGCTATTGCCAATCAGAAAACCGCATTAGCTAATCAGCCCCAATCATATTATGACACTCTTTCTAATAATATAATTTCTGAAAACCAGGCATTGGAAGCAGCCACAAATAATGCTAAAGTCAAAATCAAGGCTGCCGCAGAAGCGGTAACATATGCTGAAGAGATTGCGTGGGAAAATTCAATGGCACAATCATCACTTGATGCTGCAATGGCATCAGGAGATGAAACTGCTATATTAGAAGCACAGAGGATAATGGCGCGGGCGGAATTGGCAGCCTCTCGGCGGGCGATAGCTGGATTGGGGCAACAGGGAGTGAGTTTAGATCCTAGGATGGTAGAGGCACGTGCTTTAGCAAGAGAAAAAGAAAATAAAATTGCAAATTTGCGAGAAATGTTATTAAGCCTTACTATAAAAGCACAGAATGCAAATAATACTCGCTTAAATTCATGGTCTTATTACAGTAATACTAATGATATTAAACAATATGTTACAGCCATTATAGATGATTATACATATAATTTATCAAATAGCATGGTAATTCTTACACAAGCCTCAATAGATATAATAAATGCAAATACTGAAGATGATGCAGCGGATGCATCAAAAATATTGATTAGTACTAGTAACCTAATTCCTTTACAACAAGCTGTTGTAGATGCGGGAGAAAATTGGTCAATTATACGTTCTCCTAATGAAAATGCATGGTCTGATTATTATAATAATACCAGGAATACTGATTGGCAGTCTAAGACTGAAACTGCATCATTATATAATACAGCTATAAATTATGATAATCAACTCAGATCAATTTTAATAACATTTATAGATGCAAAAACAAAACTAGATACTGAGCAATCTAAATATAATATTAATGAACTAAATAATCTGACATATAGTTCTAATATATATAAATATAATGCATCGGTTTCTAATGCAGATAAATATGTATTTAATTCAGAGGGGAGAGGAGATGCTGGACTAGCAGCAAGCAATAATATAGTAGCAAGTAATTATGCTTGGACAAGGTCTAATTCTGCATGGATGACGAGTAATAATATTTGGTCTAAAACTCAGACACGAATAATTAAATCATTAACAGATAAGGTTACACTGGCTACTATACTGAATGAAGATATGGCAAAAGTAGCAACAAATAGTTATGAGCTATTTAACTATAATGCACAATTTTACCCTACATGGAGAGATAGAAGGACGGCAGATTCTGTTGCGTACACTAGTCTAAAAGGACTAGAGGATTCATATATTAATGCGAACAATAATGCAATTAATGCAAATAATGCCTTAATAGCTGCACAAAATGCGTTAGCTCTAGAACAGGCTAATCCATCAACCGTATTACCACTAGAATTTGGACAAGCACTTGAAGAAGCTTCGTGGATAGGCTCTCCTCCTGGCACAACATGGTGGCTTGCTGAAAGTAACAGTGCATGGACGAGTAATAATGCATGGACTGCCAGTAATAATGCATGGAGATCTAATATTAATTATGCTTGGACATCTAATAGTAATTATGTTTGGACAATGAGAGACAATATTCAATGGACAACGAGCAACAGCAACTACATGTATAATACACCAGAAGCAAAAGCAATAAGACTTTCTTATCTACAAAATAGATATAATGATATTCTAACTTATTCATCTAATGCTATAGAGACTCTACGTAGGGATATTCAAGAAAGTAATAATTTTAGTTTAGGTCTCTCGTATTTGAATCCTCCTGGTATTAAGAACTATAGTCTTCTTATTTATAATGATTATATTGCATTATCTGAATTATGTAATTCATATAGCAATCTGAATGCTGAGTATACCGCACAAGGACTTGTGAATCTAGATCAGCTTGCCGCGAGTAATAGCAACTATATTTGGCAAACGAGTAATACAAGCAATACTATATGGCAAACAAGTAATACTAAATGGCAAACGAGCAATACAAGCAATACTATATGGCAAACAAGTAATACTAAATGGCAAACGAGCAATACTGATTGGCAAACGAGTAACAATCAATATCTGGTGTTATCAAATGACAGCAATAGTTTATGGCAAACAAGCAACTATGGATGGTCTAATAGCAACTATGGATGGTCTAACAGCAACTATCAATATAATACGCCAGCAGCTAAAACGGCAAGACTTTCTAATGTATCAATTAGTTACTATATTGCTAAAAATGCATATGATACATCAGTTACAAATTATAATGATGCATGGGCTAGCTATACAAGTATACAACAGACATCCCCACCGCAACCTGCTGCTACAGTAACTATGTTTATGAATACTGCTAATAATGCAACTTCTCAAAAGATAGCTGCTGAAAATGCACTATCTACTGCAACTATTCGTATGAATGCTGAGTATTCTACACAAGGGGTTACACCAAATCCAGAGCTATATTATGGATGGTCTAATAGTAATTATGCGATATGGCAAACAAGCAATACAAGTAATAGCAACTATGTGTGGATTTATGGAGGAGGATCTAATAGCAACTATAATTGGAGAACAAGCAATACTAATTGGCAAACAAGTAATACTAATTGGCAAACAAGCAATACTAATTGGCTGACAACAAGCAATACTAATTGGCAAACAAGCAATACTAATTGGCTGACAATAAGCAATACTATTTGGCAAACAAGCAATGCTAATTGGCTGACAACAAGCAATACTAATTGGATAATAAGTAACACAAGTAATAGTAACTATGTGTGGAGTTATGGAGGAGGATCTAATAGCAATTATAATTGGACAACAAGCAATAATAATTGGCAAACAAGCAATACTAATTGGCAAACAAGCAATAGTAACTATCTCTGGTTTGCAGGAGGGTCTAACAGTAACTATAAATGGCAAACGAGTAATACAAGCAATAATAATTTTCTAAAAACTTCTAATAGCTACTATACTGCTTATATGAATGCTTTAAAAGAATCAGTAAACGGTTCTAATGGCTATGTTTACGCAGTTTCATCATGTAATAATATGATTAATTATTATAGGGACACACTTCAATATGGTGATATAACAGATCCATACAACCCCTATTATTCGGTTTATACTGACTCACTTGTGGCTGTAACTTCAGCTACAAATAACTATAATGATTCAAAGGCTAGATTGGCTACAGCATCTAACAATTTTCAAGCATTTAAACGTTCAAACAATATAGTAGGATTTGTTGGCAATACAGCTATAGACACCGTATCAGGATTTGTTGGCAATAGAGTCATAGACACACCATCAAGCTTTAAAGCAATTACAAAATATATTAATATTGAAAGACAGGCAGCGATCAGCAAATTATTAGATGCTATAGGAAATAAAAAGAGTAAAGAAACTATTTCCGTGGCACAACGAGCGGTAGATTTGGCGGATGGTGGAGTCATAATCAACAGTTACAATGTAAATATGCCAATTTTGAATGACCCCCCTACTATTGTGGATATAAATGCAGATAATAGTGAAAAATTGCTTGCAATGAGAGAGTATGAAGATGTAAAAGTGGCTCTTGATGCTGCAAAAAAACAGTATAATGATGCAAAAACGGTTATTGATAATACTAGAAGAGACTATGACAACATACAAGCAGTTATTAATAGCACTGGAAAAGAATATAATGATGCAAAAGCGAATTTTGAAACTGCAATGGAGGATCTTAGAAATAATTTGGGTCGTCTGGATTCGTTAAGGGAAGAATATAATAGTCTTAACAGCAACCCATATTCAGATCGTATTATTATAGAGAGAGTTGAGAATGATATTGCAGGTGTACAACAATCGGTTTCACAGTTACAAACAAATGTGGAGAATATTAACCGTGAAATGGAGCGAAAATATCCTCCTAATGTAATTTCTACTATAGAGGCTGCTATTAGTAATCTTGAACCGCAATCTGAAGAATTATTGGCTAAGATAAATAGTCTTGAAACACCGTTTACAGAATTATCAAATAGGGTAAATACTCTTGAAGCACAGTTTACAGAATTATTTAATAAGCTAAATAATAAAATATCATTTGATATTAATACCTCATGTACTCTTAATTGCGAGGCAGTTACTCTACCATTTCCATTTACAAACCCTACAAAAATAGATAATAATACATGCCAGTTCACAATAAGCGATCTGCCTTTATCAGGGGGTGCTAGCAATATCCTTTTACAGGTCACATTTGACAGTAGTTGCCGTGGGGAGTCGTTTTACTATATGACTCCCTCCAATTATAATTCTGGAAAAACGGATAATGTATCTGGATTTCAGAACTTTGAATTGAAGCCAAAGCCAAAGCCAAAGCCAAAGCCGAAGCCGCAGCCACAGGAGACAATCCTCCGTTTCACACCCACAAAACTCCGCTCCAGCTATGAATCTGCAGTAAATATCGGCAAACTCGTCTTTTTCAAAAATGGGAACATGTTACCCCTTCAAGGTGCTAGAGCCGAAAATCCTAATTACACGGATAGATTCTCATCAATCAATCTGGTGAATTATAAAAATAAGGAATTATACTACTACGATGTTATGAATACATCTGTAGTCATTATAACAATTCCAGCCGCAGTGGAATTTGATGGGTATTGTTTTATTACATCGCCAGATTACATTACTAGAGATCCAATACGTTGGAAGATAGAAAAGAAAATAGGAAAGAAGTGGACAATAGTCCACGAACAGAAAACCGACTATAATACGCCTCGTGAACGATTCGCCACAACGGAACTCTTTTCTCTGATTGGCATAAATGCAAAATCCATTGCAAACCCCCTAGGTGAAATCCGCAAAAAGGATGTGGCGGAAAATCGGAACTTCTTTTACGAAAAAGGGACCGTGCCTTTCTCACCAATTCTGATGGATGAGGGTATTAGAGCCAATCCTCGTGCCGCTAGACCTGCAGGGCCAAGTGCTCCAATAGGGATGGATACCGCCAGTGTGGTCCCTACACGCACCGGTCATCGTTATATCCGTTTTCGGACGACCGCTACCCGCGTTCCAACTGCTGAAGGTGTGCAATTGAGCAGTATCGTCTTTTTCAAAGATGGACAACAACTGCCGATGCCGGCAGGAACCCGTGTAAGCAATCCGATGGGTGTTACGAAGAGTAGATGCACCGCCGATAATGTCTTGACACCAGATCCACATGCCTATTGGTTTGATCTGAACAAACAGGCGTTAATCTTTCAATTCCCAGATGCGATTGTGTTTGATTCATATGCCTTTATCACGGCCCCGACGGCGCGTGAAATGGACCCCGTACGGTGGAAACTAGAATCATCGCACAATGGGACATTCTGGCAGATCATAGATGAACAGAGTCTCCCTTTCCCAGTACCGTCGGAAAGAATGGCTATGACGAAGAAAATTGTGGTATAGTAGAATGAAAGGTGGTGGGTGTGGATGCGAGGCGCCCTTGATGGTGGGTGGGAGATATAGGCCGACAGCGCGAAATCGTGCGGCGTTGCGTAAGTGGCGCCGTGGCCGTTCTATCGGATTCACCATGCGCTCTAGTCTGAAGGCGAAGGGGCTCATTCCACGTGCGAACGGGACACGGCGCGTGAGTGCTAAATATCGTTAGAGCATGCCCAGATGCTGCAAAAGCGTAGTTGAATCGGCGCCCGCCTGCGCCAAGGCTACGGCGGCTAAGACGTTTGGAACATTGACACTGAATGGTTGTGAGAGCATACTGATCCAGGGTAGATTATGCGAAAAGAGCACATACCCTTGTTCGTCCATTATAGTGAGAAGGGCACTATCAAGTTGGTACGAATAATCAATGGTTGCTCCGTAGGGATTATTGTAGGTTGGACGCACATAGATATTGAATTCCACAATATCACCAAGAGCGATACCATATCCTAAATCAACTTCCCACCACGGCGTGGCGTCGTGATTCATGGCGGTAAACGTGCAGAGGTTGCCATCAATCGCCGCCGAGGCGATATCGGACGCCGCCCCACAAATAGAATAGTCGTTGGGCCCATAGGAGCTCGTCAATACAGATGAAGATGTCGCATTTCCTTGAAGCGCGACATTTGTTCCATCTTTCATTATGATTTGTAATTCCGAGAAGCCCATTTCGCCATCCGAAAGTTCCATGCTAGATGACAGACGTAAGCGGCGAACCGTTGTGGCTGGCGTGATACCGGCTGGGAGACTGCGTATCGCGGCGAGAGCTTGTGAATTCAACATATTGTTGTTCGGCATACATGCCGCCTGCAAGGCGTAGGATATTTCCGCCCCGACGCACGAATCGTCGTCCTGAGGTCCAGAGCAGAGTTCTGCCCCCGAGAAGGAACAGCTGCTGGCCCCTCTGCAGCTAGTATCTATAATTTGCATGGTCCGTTTCGTCATGGCATTACAGGCCGTTAGTTGCAAATTCCCGCACGTCCCCGAGAACACTCCACATCCCATGAATCCCATATAGGCAATTGTGGAGTCAGTGGGGCACTGCAGAGTGGCTTGAGAAACCGTGGGTGGTCCTATAGAGCATGCTAGATGATTGGAGGCGACGGTGACTTGAACAGCCATAGTGGGGGAGGGGGTTGGACTGAACGACGTTGACGGTGTTCCACTGGCACCCGACGATTTTGTTGATGTGCGAGTGTCATATGTGGCGGTCGCGGAGGCAGTAGGAGCGGCGGTGGGGGTGGGACTGGGAGGTAAATAGATTGGATTCGGCCATACCCATTGAAAGACAATAAGCCCGTTTTTGCCGTTTGGAGAGCCCCCAACGGCTATCGTAGATGTAAAATAGGGGTTGGTGTATCCACCTGGTTGCGACGAACCACACACAGCCGATTGTGACATGGATCCATAGAGAGTCCCCAAGTAGC
>Ga0214919_10000449_pt1 | contig 70225 bp, 62 predicted proteins | sample LL1503_MetaG_FD_177994 | JGI IMG/M metagenome (GOLD analysis project Ga0214919, IMG submission 177994) | Freshwater microbial communities from Lake Lanier, Atlanta, Georgia, United States - LL-1503 | ecosystem: Environmental > Aquatic > Freshwater > Lake | place: USA: Georgia | collected... | reverse complement strand
TTATTGAAAGGTTGAAATATGTAATTTAGTACGATTGTTATTTTATGTTTTTGATTTCTTTTTTTGAAAAGCAAAATCGAAATTAAAGTTCTTTCCTATCGTATTCTCTTTATCTTTGTTAACCAAGTCCATCATTATCCCAAGCTAAAGCGGCATGGTTCGATAAATGAATTCCGGCTTTCCAACCGCTTGCTGTAACATTGTTAGCACCATCAGCACGAACATCTAAAGGAAAGATTGGGCTGGCTGTGCGGATGCCTACGTAACCGGCAGTTGCTCCTGTATTACCAAGTATGGTCATTCTTTGAACCGAAGAGCCGTTTATGGCTGTTCCATTGGTAAAGAAGTTAATGTTTCGGTTGGCAAAATTATTTTTTACATCCAAGTTTTTAGAGGTTGTTAAGGCAGCACCATCCCAACCGACAAATTCTGGAGCGATAGTTGATGCATTTGTTAGATTCGTGATTTGTGCATCGAGTGCCGAACTAATCAGCAAACAGATTAATACTGTGAATAAGAATAGTTTTTTGTTCATGTGGCTGCTTTTAGAGTTTAATTATTTTTTTAGTTGCGGATTTTTTTTCTTTTTGATTGACAATTTTTAAGACGTACACACCCGAAGAGTAATTAGAAAGGTTAATTATAATTGAGCTTTCGTTATTTATTCCTTCGACATATAAGATTTTACCATACACATCAGTCAAAATAATTTCATCGCTTACATTACTCTGAAATGAAATGGTAACCATATCAGAAACGGGGTTTTGGAATATTCTGATTTCATCATCAGAAAAGATTTCATTGACAGAAGTAATACAGGGCAAAATATCAATTCCACCGTTGGCTAGTAACGAATCCGTTGAAACACATATATCATCTATTAAATAGTAGCTAGCAAAATTTAGACAAGTTCCACAAGTATAATGCAACGTATCCGTATTGCTATTATCAAAAAAATTACCAAGAATAAGATAATTGTATGCGGAATCGGCAATAATACTTCCCGAAATACGAATCCAATTAACAGAGTCACTTATTATAGCAGAAGAATTTAGATGGGCGAAATTGTCTATCGGTACTGGATTGCTTGAATTATATTGAATCGTAGATAACCTCATGCCAATATTATTAGACGGCATCCCAAATTGGTGTCCGCTATTGACAAATTCTCCCATTACGGTATAAAAGGAAATAAAATATTTCTGCCCAACAGACAATGCCGTACTTAGTTGAATTCCGATATTCTCCCTATAGCCATTCTGGAAATAAATTACTAACCCAGCATAAGCGTTGCACCCTCGATGAGATGGTTGATTACAATATCCATTTAGGGGAACACTATAGCCACTACTGTAATCCGCACAAGCATGGTAATAGTCTGGGGTTGTCATTAGCTGGCTGTATTTACTCCAACCTACTGCATACTGTATCTGGTCTTGGCTGCTTGGACAGGTGCTGTATTGTTCAAAAGAAAAATTCGGCACAAGGTTTACCTGTGCAAAAGAAAAATTCGCAATTAGTAAAAAAGAGAATATGAAAGTAAATTTTTGCATGGAGAAGAAATAAATTAAAAGGAAATTTACGCCAATAATTCAGGAAAAGCAAAAATTAAATTTATTGTTGATTGATATTTGCGTTGTTTTAGCATCAGTCACATTTGCTGCCAATCCACAATAAAAAGAGTGGTCGGCGTTAAAAGCGGGATGCCCCATAAAAAGAAAATTTCCAAGTCCATCATTATCCCAAGCTAAAGCGGCATGGTTCGATAAATGAATTCCGGCTTTCCAACCGCTTGCTGTAACATTGTTAGCACCATCAGCACGAACATCTAAAGGAAAGATTGGGGTGGCTGTGCGGATGCCTACGTAACCGGCAGTTGCAGGTACAAGAGTTCCAAGAATTGTCATACGGTGAACAGTTCCAGTAAGAAAATTGATATTATTTGTTCCTCGTTCCTCAAGCCTACGACGATTCGAAAAAAATGTTGGGAAAGAATTCTGCGAAGTTTGTGGAGGGGAAATAAAAATTAAAGTGTTCCTATTTTGATTTTATCGCCCGTGTGTAAAACTATTTTACTTCCAAAGCCATTTAATTTTTTCAAAACATCAATCGTAGTGCCGTATTTTTTAGCAATAGTCCAAAGATTATCTCCACTTTTTATTGTGTAATATTTATATTTAATTTCAGAGGTTGACCCTGTGTTTTTTATTTCCGATTGCTTTGTTGCAATTTTCACGGATGAATTTTCTTGAACTTTTGGAGTGGCAACAATTTTTCCAGGAGTATAAATAATTAATTTTTGACCTGGCTTAAGTCCGTTGCTTTTTAATCCGTTCCAAGCGCGAATATCAGTAACGGAGCATTTATATCGTCGAGAGATGGTTGTAATTGTTTCACCCTTCTTAACCACATGGCTTGATTTTATGTTAGTAACCGCAAGAGCAGTCATAGAAGTGTCTGTTTTAATATAATTATAAATAGCCGTTTCGTTGCTCACAAAAAGACCAAGTTTATTTATAGGTAAAACTAATTTATATGGCTCGCCTAATGGTATAGGAATTACACCAAGCTTGTACATAGGATTTAAAAATTCTAACTCGTCGTGCGAAATTCCTAGAACGGATTCAAGTTGTGAAAAAGTAACTTGTTGTTTAACGGAAATAGTATCTACATCATAAAAAGTTTTTCTTGGCGCAACAGCATAAAGATTGCACTCTGCGTGGTAGGTCATCACATAAGTTGCCGCAATAAACGCCGGAACATAAGACTGGGTTTCTTTGGGAAGAAAAGACCGGATTTTCCAATAGTCTACATCGCCACCGCCCGCGCGTCGTATCGCCTTTGTGACAGTGCCCGGCCCCGCATTGTATGCTGCCAAAACCATTTGCCAATCACCAAACATTTTGTAAAGCGCTTTTAATAATTTGCAGGCAGCTTCCGTTTCTAAATATGGATCACAACGCTCGTCGACGTAAGAAGTAACTTCCAGTCCATACATCTTTCCTGTTGTGTACATAAACTGCCAAAGGCCTCGCGCCCCGGCACGGGAAGTTGCCGTAGGATTTAGCGCAGATTCAATTACAGCAAGATATTTTAATTCTAAAGGCAGATTGTATTTGTCAAGCGCCTCTTCAAATATTGGATTGTATAATTCAGAAAGCCCCAGCATTCTTTCAACGGACTTTCTATTTCTAAGAGCATACAAATTAATATATGATTGGACATTGGAATTGTAAACCAAATCGAAGGGTGATTGTGAGTTGAGTTTTGCAAGCCGCTCCTCCACTTGTGCAGGGTCTAGCCGAGGGATGGAGTCTGCTGCGAAATGATACTTGTTTCCGCGCTGCGTTTGTGTTTTGGGAATTGACGCTATGTAATTATTGTGCATGAGACTGTCTAGCATTGCAGCAATTGGATCACCAATAAATAGAGCAGAGTCGCTAGATTGTGAAATTCCTTCTGTAATTAGCGAGAGCCCAATAGCTACTAGAAAAACCAATCTTCTCATTAATACACCATGTGTTTGAACGCGCATAGGTTTTGCGAAAGGGCAATAAAAAATAATTTAAAAGAAAGCTTACGAAAACTTAATTGCTAAATTCCACAAATCAAAACAAATTGGGATTTTAAATAAAAGAAGCTTTTTGTAATTGCAAATATAACGATATTTCAACGCTATTTATTATCCCCAACAATTCCTCATAGCGACAATAGGTATTTCGCAAAAGCAAACATTTTCTCTTCCTCAAACCTACGTCCTATCAATTGAATACCAAACGGAAGCCCAGCTTTATTTTTACCGGTAGGAACGGAAATAGCAGGAAATCCTGTAAGATTTGCTTGAACAGTAAAAATGTCTTCGAGATACATTTTAATTGGGTCTGCTGTGTTGGCACCAAATTCAAACGCAACACCCGGAGTAGTTGGAAGAATGATTGTGTCGTATTGATCAAAAATTTCCTGTGTTTTTTCACGCAAAATTCTTCTCACCTTTTGCCCTTTGGAATAATACGCATCATAATAACCGGCGCTTAATACAAATGTGCCGAGCATAATTCTTCGCTTCACCTCTGGCCCAAATCCCTCGCCCCTTGATTTTTTATAAGTCGATTCTAAGTCGGTTGCGTTTTTACTTCTGTATCCGTAGCGTATTCCATCATAGCGCGCCAGGTTTGAAGACGCTTCGGCCGTAGTTAAAACATAATATGCAGGAACGAGATAATCTAAATAAGGAAACCGAACCGGCTCAACCGTGTGGCCTTCTTTTTTCAATTGCTCCAAAGTGAAAAGCAAGTGTGCTTTAATTTCTGGATCAAGCCCTTCCTTTTCAAAACAATCTTCCAAATAAGCTACGCGTAATTTTTTAGGTGTTGCTAATTGTTTAGAGTAGGAGGGAACCGGCTGATTTGAAAGGGTAGAATCAAATCCATCTACTCCAGAAATTACTTCCATCAGCATCGCGGCGTCATCCACATTATTTGTCAGTGGACCAACTTGATCAAACGAAGATGCATAGGCAATTATTCCCCAACGAGAAACTCTTCCATACGTTGGCTTTACGCCTACAATTCCGCAAAAAGATGCAGGTTGTCTTATAGAACCACCCGTATCGGTGCCAAGCGCAGCCAAACAAAGCCCTGCTGCAACAGCAGTAGCAGAGCCGCCCGACGAACCGCCGGGAACACGTTTTGTGTCGTGGGGATTTAACACATTTCCAAAAGCGGAATTTTCGTTCGAACTTCCCATTGCGAACTCATCACAATTGGTTCGTCCAATAATAATTGCGTCTTCAGCGAGTAGGCGCTCCACAACGGTGGAAGAATAAGGAGAAACAAAATCCGCAAGAATTTTTGAAGCAGCAGAAACGCGATGGCTTTTATAACAGATGTTGTCTTTTAATGCAATAATCATTCCCGCAAGCTTACCCGCTTTTCCGGAAATGATTTTTTTATCAACCTCTTTTGCCTTTGCTAACGCAGAATCGGAAAATACTTCGAGGAAAGCGTTGAGGCTTTTTCTCTCCTCAATCAGATGGAGATAATGCTCTGCAAGAGAAACGCAAGAAATACTTCCGATCTCAAGTTCTTTTTGTATTTCAGCAAGGGAGGTATAGGCCTTCAATGGAATTTTGAGTACTAAATTTTAAACGAATTTTCCATGAATGCTGATAGATGAGCCCTAAAGCAGAACTAGTCTTTTTTCTCGGGAGTGGTATCGTCAGCGCCTTTAGAAGCATCCTTGAAATCTTTGATGCCCTTTCCAAGCCCTTTCATAAGCTCAGGAATTTTACGCCCTCCGAAAAGAAGGAGCACAACTACAAGAATTACAATTAGTTCAGTCGCGCCCAAACCCATAAAACCAAGAATGATTAGCTGATTCATGTTGAATTTTTATAAATACAAAGATAGCGAAAAAAATGTACACGAGACGAATATGGGCGAACCCGCTTATTTTAGAATAATTAAAAAGACCAATGATTAACGTTCCTCTAAATCACACTTTTGAAAATAAATCTTCTGCGACATTCCAGTTCACTAAATTCCACCAAGCTGTTATATAATCTAATCGCTTGTTTTGATATTTGAGATAATACGCATGCTCCCACACATCCAAACAAAGAATTGGCGTTCCTTTTGTTTCAGCAATATCCATTAGCGGATTATCTTGGTTTGAACTAGAGCATACGACCAATTTTTTATCGGCATCAACAATTAACCAAGCCCAACCAGAACCAAAACGATTTTTTCCTGCATCAGCAAATTGTTCTTTGAATTTATCAAATGATCCGAACGATGTATTGATTGCGCTCTCTAGTTTTCCTGTTGGAACATTTGGAATATTTGAATTGTTAGGACTTCGCATCAAAGACCAGAAAAAACTGTGATTCCAATGTCCCCCCGCATTATTCCGAACAGCCATTGGAAATTTTGAAATGGCTTTTATAATTTCCTCCAATGAAGCAGGCGCATCTTTTGCCGATTCCAATGCTTTGTTCAAATTGGTGACATAGGCCTGGTGGTGTTTGGTATGGTGAATTTGCATTGTTTGCTGATCAATATATGGCTCAAGCGCGTCATATGCATAAGGAAGCTCCGGTAAGGTGAACGGGCCTGACGTTGATAGAAGATTTTGAATAAGTTTAGTTTTGTTTTCTGCACGCAACAAAGTTTTTCCGAGAAAAGAGATTCCAATTCCAGCCACTAAACTTTTGAAGATAAAATTTCTTCGAGTTGAGTTATTTTCCATTATTAAATCAGTTATTTACTTTTAGTAATTTTCTGAAAGAAGATTTTGATGAGAGCAAGACAAGTCAAATTAAATAATCAAAATTCAACTAAATTGAATCAATACTTGCCCTTTTTCCACAGCAACACCTTTTTTTACTGTAATTTTTTTAATTGTAACATCCTCAGGAGCTTTTAAAATATTTTCCATTTTCATTGCTTCTAAAATAAGCAAGGCCCCGCCTTTTAATACCGTTTCTCCTTCACTTACCATAACATTAAGAACAAGCCCTGGCATAGGCGCTTTCAATTCATTTATTTTTTTTGAAGCAACTTTATCAATCCCCATCGAGTGCAGCAATTCGTCAAACTTATCTTCAACAGCAATAGGGTAGTTGCGACCGTTTACTTTTATAAGCAAAGATTTTGCGTCTAGGTCGACCTTGACAATTTCAACCGAGTAGGACTTGTTGTCACGAATAACATGCAGCTTCTGAAATTCCGTGGAAATAACATCACAAGAAAAAGGTTTGTTATTAATTGTGCCAGTCCATGCACTACCATGATCAAAAACAATACGATATTTTTCTTTTTCCCTAACGGAAACACTGAACGACTTTTTTTCCATATTTGTTTATCTGGGCTTAAAGTTAAGGTTATCCGTTGTATCCTTCATCAGGAATTAAATTGTTTCCCATTGCTGCTTCCACAGCCAGTTCATCACACCGCTCATTAAATGGGTTTTCCGCATGGCCCCTTACCCATTGGAATTTCACACGATGTTTCGGGTAAATAATTAGAAATCGTTTCCAGAGGTCGGGATTTTTTTTCCCTTGAAAGTTTTTTTTCTCCCATCCAAACACCCATTTTTTTTCAATGCTCTCGACCACATATTTAGAATCAGAAAAAACGGTAACATTCCCCCCTGCATTTTTTATGCTCTCTAGTGCAGCAATTACACCAAGCAACTCCATTCTGTTGTTTGTTGTTTTTAAAAAACCTTGCGAAATTTCTTTCCGATGTGTTCCCGACATCAATATTGCTCCGTATCCTCCTGGGCCCGGATTTCCACGAGAAGAGCCATCTGTATAAATTGTAATATTGTGAGACATAAAAATTTTGTAATTATAAGGAGATTTTTTCTCCAAGATTTTTTGTGAATATTTTTTAATTACAGTCAATTATTTTTCCACACCAATATGAATTAGCGCATCACCTTGGTTGACGACGGGCTGGTTATTTACACCCACAATAAATCCATCGGCAGTAGCTCGTAGCACGTTTTCCTCCTCTCCAAACGGATCGCAAATTGTTCCCAAAAGATCTCCCTTTTTAACGCGAGTGCCTGATTTTTTTGTGGTATGAAAAAGGCCGGAGGACTTTGCTCTTACCCAGGAAGATTTTTTTAGAAAAACAGTTGGCGTACTTTTCACTTCTGTTTTTATCATTTTATAATGATGTAAAATTCGAAGACAGCCGTTCAGCCCCTCTTTAATACTTTCGTAGTCAAAACGATTTGATTCACCCCCTTCAAAAACGAGAATAGGTTTCCCAAGTTTTGCGGCTGCTAGTCTTAACGTGCTTTCTCTAAAAGCCGAATTCAAAACCAATAAAGGGGAAAAAATTTTCCCAAGTTCAATGTTTTTTTTGTTTTCAAACACGCAGCGGATTTGTGGATAGTTAGAGATTTTTGCACCACCTGTATGAAAATCAATTCCGAAATCGATTTGTGGGATAATAGAGCCCACTAAATCGTGCGCGATGCGACTTCCGAGTGAGCCGTTTTTTGATCCAGGAAAACAACGATTTAAATCACGTCCATCAGGTAGGTCGCGCTCGCCCAATAAAAAAGAAACAATATTAATTACAGGGATTGCCACCACACAGCCCTGCGATAAATTTTTCACATCATCACGCATTATTAATTTTCGCACCACTTCAATCCCGTTTAATTCATCGCCGTGCATGCCAGCTAAAAAAAGAATTGTAGGCCCGGGCTTTTTCCCATTAAAAACAAATACAGGAATTTCAATTAAGGTGTGTGTAGGTAAATTATAAGTATTTAAAATCAACTGACACTGCTCGCCCGCACTGATTGTTTTACCTTGTAAGTGAAAGGGTTTACCCATTGCTTGATTTTGAAATCTAAAATATAAGAAATTTAAATTTGTACATGAAATTCATTTCGCTCAACGTACTCAATAATTTTCCCTGCAATATCTTCTCCTGTTGCCGCCTCAATTCCCTCTAAGCCCGGAGAAGAATTTACTTCCATAACCAAAGGTCCGCTTGCGCCCTGCAACATGTCTACGCCTCCAATTGCTAGTCCTAATTTTTTCACTGCTTTAATGGCTGTTGCTTTTTCTTCTGCTGAAAGTTGAATCAGCGCGGCCTTTCCTCCGCGGTGTAAATTGGATCTAAAATCTCCCTCAGCTCCCTGCCTGCGCATTGCACCAACAATTTGTCCATCAACAATAAAAACACGAACGTCTGCACCCTTTGCTTCTTTGATAAATTCTTGTACAAGAATATTTACAGCCACACCAAGAAATGCTTCGATAACGGATTTTGCTGAGTTGTGTGTTTCCGCAAGGATTACTCCAATACCTTGCGTTCCTTCTAGCAACTTAATTACAACGGGTGCTCCACCAACTTGTTTGATGATATTATCAATATCTTTTGGACTTGAAGCGAAAGCTGTTTTAGGCATTCCGATTCCCGCTTTTGCCATTAATTGCAAGCTTCGCAATTTATCGCGAGAACGAACGAGTGCTTGTGACTCTACAGTTGAAAACACATGCATCTGTTCAAATTGTCGTACAACGGCAGCCCCGTAAAAAGTTACACTCGCCCCGATCCTCGGGATAATAGCGTCAATATTTTTTAATTCTTCTCCTTTGTAAATTATTTTCGGCTTACTTGATTCAATTACAAGTACACACTTCTGATGATCTATAACAATCATTTCGTGTCCACGTTGCTCACCAGCTTTGAGTATTCTGTTGGTAGAATAAAGATTTGCGTTTCGGGAAAGAATAGCAATGCGCATAGAAATTATTTTGAAGGATTGGACAATACATTAATTAAAGAAACATCAACATTAAATCGTTTTTTCAAAAGACGCCGCCCTATTAAAACCGGATACCGCATATTAGCACGATCAGAAAGCGAGACGGTGGACTTGACTTTTCTTTCACCAATGACAATAGTTGTCCGAATGACGTATCGTTTTTCCTCGTGCCCAAATGAACTTTTGATTAATTTTTCCTCAAATTTTTCAAATCGATGTTCGCGATTATCATATTCGGGATGTTGAGCATCTAAAAGACGAAAAAAAAGCACCCCGTTTTCTATTCGAACGTGGTGACAGTGCAGGGCATTGGTGTTTGCGCCCGTGTCAATTTTTGCAATTAATCCGAACAACCCGAGGTCAGGAAAATTAACAAGCTCTCGCCGACCTATTGTTTGAACAATTATATTCTTTTTGAGAGCCGCCACATCGCGTTCCTTTAGGGAAAATTATTTTTTCTTAGCGCCCAAATCACGAAGGTCCATCTGTCCGATTGCCATCATTTGTCGCATCGTTTTTTCCATGCCCTCAGTTGACCCGTCAAGGAATATTACATTTCCTTTTCCGTGTTCCGCAAAATTTTTCACAGCTTCCGTCCACATGCTAAACAATATCAATGAGGCATCAAGATTTGAGTCGGTCATCAATTTAGCAGCAGAGCTCATTCCCTTTGCAACCTCTTCGCGGAATAAAGCAACACCCTGTCCTCTAAGTTGTGCAGCATCTTTTTCTGCCTGTGCTTGAATTTTAATTGCGTTACCCTCTGCTTCGGCAGCTTTAGTTTTCGTAATCAACAAGGCTTGTCCTTCGTTTTCTGCGGCCGCTTTTGAATTATTAGCAGCAACAACCTTTGCCATCGAACGCATAACTTCTTCATCAAATGTAATATCGTTGAGTTGAAGATCTATAAGATGATAACCCCAACCTTCCAATACAGTGTCCAATTGATCTTTAACAGCTTCAACAATATCGCGGCGTAATGCGAGCACTTCAGATTGTTTTTTTGTTGCAACAAAAGCACGCACAGAACCCTCGATAGAACGCACAAGAGCTTGCATAAGGTTTTGGTCGTTGACAAATTTAAAAGCAACATTTTTAATTGTTTCCTCACTTTGGTTTATTACAGCATAAAGTAACATCGCAGTAAAATTTACATTTGCCTGGTCAACTGTTACCGCCTGAAAACCTAATTCCGCAGAACGATTTTGAATCGAAATACGCTTGTAAAGATTTTCAAAAAAAGGAATTTTTAAATTTAATCCGGGCGTAAGAACGCGGCGATACTTTCCGAATATTGTAGTAACTCCAACCATTCCTTGTTGCACAGTTACGAATGATAAAATAAAAATTAAGAAGACGAATACGCCTAAGCCGATCATAACTATTGGTGTCATACTACAGAGGTTTTTACTATTGGTTATTTGTATAATTCAGGTTTAAAGTTACGAAAAAAGACGCACCACCAATTAAGAACAACTGTAAAAGGAAAAATTTAAATGGGCTAACTGATATTATAAATTACGGATGTAAATTTGCAAAATGAAATCATTCGACTACCTTATTGTTGGACAGGGAATTGTAGGCAGCGTAATGGCACTAACTCTTTTTCGCCTTGGCAAGTCGGTTGTAGTTATTGATCAACCCAAATTATCCTCAAGCTCTAAAGTTGCTGCAGGGGTTTATAATCCTTTCAACTTCCGACAGGCAATGAATAATTGGCGCGCACTTGAGCTGGTAAAGTCTGCACAAAACCTATACGGGTATGCTGAAAAAATTTCAAATCGGAAAATTCACACAGAAAGAAAAATATGGAAAATATTTACGAATGCAGCTGAGCGAAAATTGTGGGAAAGAGCATGTGAGGAAAGAGAAAATTTATGTGCAGATGAAAAAATAATGGATAATTTTTTTCAAGATACTATTCTCGCGCCATTTGGGCTTGGTGGAGTAAACAATGCAGGAAGCATTGATACAGTAATGTTGATGAATGTTGTTTTGGAAAAACTGAAAGAGAACAACAATTATTTTAGCGAAATGTTTGATTATCAAAAACTACAAATCAATAGTAATGGAATTAATTATGATGAAAGACTGTTCGCGAAACAGCTAATTTTCTGTGAAGGATATTTAAATAGTAACAATACGTGGTTTAAGTACCTTCCAATAAAACCAGCAAAAGGGCAATTGCTTCATGTTTATATTCCGGGATTGAAAACCACGGAAATTTTAAGTAAAAACTGTTCACTTCTTCCGATAGGAAACGAAAGGTTTGTCCTCGGATCTACGTTTGATAATGATGTTGTAGATGAAAATCCAACCCAAGCTGCCGAAGACGATTTATTAAACAGGGTAAAAAAAATTGTATCTCTTCCTATTTATGTTGAAAATAGATTGGCAGGAATTCGTCCCGCGGTTCAGGATCGCCGCCCTATCATCGGAACACATCCGAACTTTCCTCAACTTTCAATTATCAACGGCATGGGAAGCAAGGCTGTTCTGTTGGCACCATTGCTATCTGAAATTTTAATCAATCACATTGAAAATGGCTTACCTATTCCTGTGGAGGTTGCCATTAATCGATTTCCCACGCCCTAATTAATCATAATTCATTCATTTCTACACAAAGGCCGTATTCTTTTATGGAAACCTCCCGATTATAGCATCAATACGAAAACAGCTTATCTATATATGAATAAGAAAGTCAAGTCCCATAAAAAAAGTCAACTAGTAAGAATAGCTATTGCCTCAATCTTTGTTTTGGCTGCAGCTTTGTTTTGGACATTCAAATATAGAACAGCACTTGCTGAACCTTTGTTAGAGATTGGTAAAGGAACTCCTTATTCGCAGGAGTGGCTAAGAGTAGACTCTCTTGTGTCAAAAGGCTTATATAAGTCTGCCCTAGACCTCTCCAATCAAATTTATATTCGCGCAAAGTCAGAAGATAACAACGGACAAATTGTAAAAGCATTGATGCATCGTTTTAAGTTTTCACAAATTTTCCAAGAAAACAGTTCTGATAATGCGATTTATGATTTACAGAAAGAATTAAAATCTTCAAAGTTTCCCCTTACACCTGTTTTGCATGCTATGCTTGCCGATTTGTATTGGGAATATTATCAGAGCAATCGTTACCAATTTCATCAACGGAGCCAAACTATTGGTTTCAAAAACGATTCGATTAACACTTGGGATGTAAATCACTTAATTGATCAAACAGTAAAGCACTATCGACTATCTCTTGACAAATCAGAGGAACTAAAAAAAATCTCTTCAGATATTTATGCACCAGTAATAAATAAAGGAAGCGCACCTTCAGAACTTCGTCCAACGCTTTATGATTTTCTTGCCTGGAAGGCTTTTGATTTTTTCAAAGACGAAGAGCCATCCATCACACGACCGGCAGATAAATTTGTATTAGACAATGCAAATCAGTTTTCCAGCGCAAGCAGTTTTGTGGCTCTAAATATTCCGTCGAAGGACACAATGTCACTTAAATTTTATGCGTTAAATATTATTAAGGATATTGTAGCATTTCATTTGTTTTCCAATCACACAGACGCCTTAGTAGATGCAGAGCTTCAGCGATTGATTTTTGTTCGTGCAAACTCTGTCCTTCCCGAAAAAGATTCTTTGTATGAATTTGCGCTTACAAAACTTTCTACAAATTATCCGGAGAACAAATACACGGGAGAAGTATTGTATTATTTAGCTAACTATCATTTTGAGCTCGGAGATGCTTATGTAGCAGGCAAAGAGGATAAAAATCGTTTAGGAAAAAAGCGGGCATTAGAAATTTGTGACGATGTAATAAAAAGATTTCCCGACACGCAAGGACAAAATTCCTGCTCCAGCCTCCGACTCACAATCCTGTTAAAATCACTTTCCTTTACGAATGAAGAAACAGCAATTCCGAACCAACCTACAATAGCTTTACTGACTTATAAAAATGTAACGAATCTATATTTTCGAATTGCTAAATTAAGCGAGGAGATAGAGTTACAAGATGACGAAAGAAGCGAAGAAGAAATTATAAAAGGATATTTGAAATTAACTCCAATTAAAGTTTGGGAAGAAACACTCCCCGAGGACGGCGACTATCAATCGCACAAAGTAGAATTAAAAATTCCTGCAATGCCTCCTGGGAAATACATCATTTTAGTTTCTGCAGAAAAAGATTTTCCGATGAAAACAAATGGAATTGCTTATGGAATAATGTGGAGCTCATCTATCAGTTATTTGTCCCGCCCACAAGCAGATGGATCTTATGATTACTATCTTTTCGATCGACTCACAGGAGAGCCGATGGCTGGCGTCTCTGCGCAAACATGGGTTTACAAGTATGAATATTATGATCGTTCCGACCATTATCGTCGCGGAGAAAAATTTATTTCTGATAAAGTAGGGCATATCTTTTTGCCTGCCGTTAAGGACTACAGAAATTTTATCTTGGAACTAACATCTTCAAAGAGTCATTTATTTACGGCAAGTACGTATCAATATAAACCGAATAAGAGTCGATCATATTCAGCGCCCAAGACTTTTTTCTTTACCGATAGATCTATTTATCGTCCAGGACAAACTGTTTTTTTTAAGGGTATTGTAATTAATACAAACGGGGAAAACAATGAGATAATAAAAGGCCACCCCACAGCGGTTACTTTTTATGATGTGAATTCCCAGAAAGTAAAAACGCTTCAGCTCAGCACAAACGAATTTGGGTCTTTCTCTGGCTCATTCATTGCGCCGAGCACTGGACTCACAGGGCAAATGCGAATTCAAAATGAATGCGGTTCGAAGTATTTAAGTGTAGAAGAGTACAAGCGTCCGAAATTTGAAGTTAATATGGAACCGGTCACCGGCGCTTATCGCATCAATGAAAAAATTGAAGTTAAAGGAACTGCAAAAACTTTTGCGGGAGCTGTTGTGAATGACGCAGAAGTGAAATATAGAATTGTTCGTTCTGCAAGATTTCCATGGTGGTGGTATTGTTGGCGCGGGTATTATCCGACAAGCAACTCGGTTGAAATTACAAATGGAGTTGTTACATCAAATGATACAGGAGGATTTGTAGTTCCATTTATTGCATTACCCGATCGCTCTGTAACACCGGCAAGCAAACCGATTTTCTCTTACGATGTTTATATTGATGTTGTAGATATAACAGGGGAAACACATTCCGCTTCTACATCTGTTCATGTTGGGTATACCGCCCTTGAATTAACAGTTAGCGCCCCTGCTTACATTGAAAAATCGGATACCAATTCAATTGATATCTCATTGAAAAATCTTTCAGGGTCGCCAGAAACGAATGACGTTTCATTTTCCATCAAAAAATTAATTGCGCCTACTGCGTTTTGTCATGACCGACAATGGGCAATGCCCGATAAATTCATTTATAAAAAAACAGACTGGAAATCGTGGTTTCCGGAAGAACAGTATTCAAATGAGAATGATATGACCACTTGGACAAAAGGGGAATCTGTTTATTCTGGAATTGTAAATACAGGAAAGAACAAAAAATTAAAACTAAAGAAAGATTATTGGATACCAGGAAATTATATTCTTGAAGCGTCGACAAAAGATAAATACGGAGAGGAAGTTAAAGATGTTCGTTACTTCACCGTATTTGATATTAAATCTAAAACACCTGCGACTCAGGAGCCCTGGTCGTTTCAGCCAATTATTACAAGTTGTCAGCCGGGAGAAAAAGCGGTTTATCTCATTGGCACAAGCGGAAAAGATGTAATGGTAATTTATGAAATTGAAAAACAAAATAAAATTATTGAAACAAAATGGTTAAAGTTGAGCAAGGAACAGAAATATATTGAAATCCCTGTGACCGAAGCAGATCGTGGAAATTTTTCGGTGCATTTTGCATTTGTATATCACAATCGCGCTTACACGAGAGACCAAACGGTTTTTGTTCCTTGGAAAAGCAAAGAGCTCGACATTTCAATTGAAACCTTCCGCAATAAATTATTGCCCGGACAAAAAGAGGAGTGGAAATTAAAAATTAAAGGCCCTGATGGAGAAAAGGTAATGGCAGAAATGTGTGCCGCAATGTACGATGCTTCGCTTGATCAATTCCGCGGACACAGTTGGGATTTTTATCTATGGAAATCTTATTACGGATCAATGTCGTGGCAACACGGGGTTGAGGGAACAAGTTCATCTAATTTATGGAACAATGGCTGGAATGATTATGTCGGATATAATAATAAAATAAGAACCTACGATGAATTGAATTGGTTCGGCTATTATTATGGATATAAAAATTATTATTGGGGATATTTCGACAGCGCCCAATCTGATTTTTCAAATAATCTTAGTGAAGGAGAGATTCCTGTCGAAACCCTTTCAGAGATACAGCCAAGTAGCGAATCTAAAAACAATTTTCCCAAAACTCGAAGTCTTAGAGAACCAAACTTTAAATCCGCACTTGGTAGAACAGATTCAAGTGAACTGGAAAAAGACAAAGGAGAAGACGGTAATATAGAAAAACAAGATTTGCGTGGTTCGGGAAACAAAGAAGTAAACCTGAGCGATGTGAAAGCGAGAACCAATTTGAATGAAACAGTTTTCTTTTTTCCACAACTAGAAACAGATTCAACAGGAACAGTAATAATTAAGTTTACCATGAACGAAGCGCTTACGCGCTGGAAATTTATGGCATTCGCACACACGAAAGATTTGAAATATGCACAAATACAAAGAGAGGTTGTAACGCAAAAAGAGTTGATGATTATGCCGAATGCTCCGAGATTTTTGCGTGAAGGAGATCACATTACATTCACTTCCAAAGTTTCAAATCTTACCGGTAAAGAATTGACAGGCTCTGCCCAACTGATGTTGTTTGATGCAATTTCAATGAAACCAATTGATGCAATCATGTTGTTGACTCCAGCGCAGGTTTCATTCACCGTTAAAAAAGGACAAAGCGCTCCAATCAATTGGGATCTGATAGTTCCTGAAGGAATATCAGCTGTTAACTATAAAGTAGTAGCAGCATCCGAAAATTTTTCTGACGGCGAAGAAAATGTGCTTCCTATTTTAAGTAATAGAATGCTTGTAACCGAAACAATGCCCTTGCCAATTCGAGCAGGTCAAACAAAAGAATTCCGATTCGAAAAATTGATGAATCAGTCGAATGGCTCTTCAACAATCAGAAATCAGAAACTTACTTTGGAATTTACCGCAAACCCCGCTTGGTATGCTGTTCAAGCTTTGCCATACATGATGGAATATCCGTACGAATGTTCAGAGCAAACGTTTTCTCGTTTTTATGCAAACGGTATTGCTACAAACATTGCAAATTCTTCACCAAAAATTCGTGCTGTTTTTGAATCTTGGAAAACCCAAAGTCCGGATGCATTTCTTTCAAATCTTGAAAAAAATCAAGATTTGAAAAATGTGGTATTGAAAGAAACGCCATGGGTGCTCGACGGAAAAGACGAGAGTGATCGCAAGCGCCGCGTTGGCTTGTTGTTTGATGTTAATCACATGGCCAGCGAGCAAGAACGGATGTTAAGAAAATTGGAGCAGATGCAAGTTTCAAATGGCGGTTGGCCTTGGTTTAATGGAGATCGCGACGACCGATACATTACACAACGAATTTTGACGGGCATGGGACATTTGGATCATCTTGGTGTAAAATTAGTTCGTGAAGATCCTCGTTGCTGGAACATGGTTACAAAGGGAATTCAATATCTCGATCAAAGAATCCGCGAAGATTACGAATGGATTTTGAAATGGAATAAAGACAAACTGAACGAAAATCATTTAAGTTATATATCGATTCAATATTTATATGCGAGAAGTTTCTTCAAAGAAGTAACGATGTCAGTAAGAAACAAAGAAGCGTTTGATTATTTCTACACGCAAGAACAGAAATACTGGACAAATCAAAGTAGGCACATGCAAGGAATGATTGCACTTGCACAATTTCGGTATGATGCCGAAAAATCAAATACAGCAAATGATGTAATGAAATCGTTGAAAGAAACTGCGCTCAACAGCGAAGAAATGGGAATGTATTGGAAAGAAAATACAGGTGGCTATTATTGGTACCAAGCCCCAATTGAAACCCAAGCTTTGTTGATTGAAGCTTTCAAAGATGTGAAGAACGATACAAAGTCGGTTGACGGAATGCGTGTGTGGTTGTTGAAGAATAAACAAACCAACGATTGGAAAACTACCACAGCAACCGCCGAGGCGTGCTATGCTTTGTTGCTTGACGGAACCGGTTGGCTAGCGACAGAGTCAGACGTTTCTATTGTTGTAGGGAGACAAAAAATTGATCTGAAAGAATTAGGAATAAAAGAAGAAGCTGGAACTGGTTATTTTAAAACCTCATGGAGCGGACAAGAAATAAAACCAGAGATGGGAAAAGTTTCAGTTTCCAAAACAGGTCCTGGCGTTTCGTGGGGCGCAATGTATTGGCAGTATTTCGAAAACATAGATAAAATTACTCCAGCACAAACTCCACTTAGCGTTCAGAAACAATTATTTCTGGTACAGAATACCGCAAGCGGCCCCGTAATATCTCTAATCAACGACAAAACTGTTTTGCATCCTGGCGATAAAATTCGTGTTCGAATAGAATTGCGTTCCGACCGACCAATGGAATACATTCACATGAAAGACATGCGCGCTTCTGGATTTGAGCCCGTAAATGTTTTGTCCCAGTACAAATATCAAGATGGCCTCGGATATTACGAAAGCACAAAAGATGCATCGACAGATTTCTTCTTTAATTTCTTGCCAAAAGGAGTACACGTATTTGAATATACATTAACAGTAATTCACGCGGGCAATTTTTCGAATGGCATAACACAAGTGCAATGTATGTATGCGCCCGAGTTTTCTTGTCATAGTGCAGGCACAAGGGTTTTTGTTACTGCGACTGGGAAGTAGAGGGAACATCTAATAATTAGGCAGACTAAATTATTTTTATTCCAAATAGTTAATAAGCCGTAGCGTAATAAAGTCTGCCTGACCATCTTTGATATTTGTTTTCTTAATCCAGTTTCCGTGGCTGTCGTATTCATATATATATGTATAGTTATACATAACATAGCCCGTTCGGTCTGTATTCGTCCATGCAATTTCAAAACCTGAATTATTATAAGTCCAAGCGAATTTTTCTACTAATTTTCCTTTGTTATCAAAATTTGATTGAGAGGACACATTTCCTTTGTAGTCATAAGTAAATTTTTGTTTCCCAATTGGAGATCCGTCAGGATTATAAGTGGCGATTTCCGTTGGGTTATGCCTACTATCATAAACAGATAACGTTTTCCGTATTAATTTTCCTTTCGCATTATTAGAGGCCTCTTCAATTCTATCTCCTTTGTCATCGTATGTATAATTCGATATTGTAATGACAGCGTTGGTTCCATCACACAAGGTCCATTTTGTAATATTTCCTACGCCATTATTCTCATATAGAGATCTTTCAAAATAAGGCCCCTCTTCGTGATATTTTTTTGTTTCTATTAATTTCCCAAGATTACTGTATTTATTTTCCACCCGAAAGTCTAATTTATTTTCATTCGTAAACCACTCTTCTGTAATTTTTGCTCCCCCGCCATCGTATTTAAAAAGGTTACGAGACTCGAGGCTATCTCGAAAAACAAAATAAGTCGCAGAGGTAATAAATCCCTTTGTGTTGTATTCTATTTTGTAGTTCATCCCAGGCGATTCGAACTGAGGCCCCAAAGTGTCTTTTCCATTTTTTTTTAACACTTCGAAATACTGCTGTGTGATTTGGGAAATTTTGCCGGTTAATTTATCGCTCTCGAGGTCTGTTTTCTTTTTAGTATCACCTTGCCCAAACGCGAAGGCCGAAAGAAAGAAAACGGGAATAAGCAACAGCACAAAAATCTTTTGCATAAACAAGGGTTGGTGTAATTATTTGAATCCTACTTTTTATTTGAATTTCGGACATAAAACTAATATTTAATTTTAAACCTAACTAAATTCATTTATATAGGTTAAGCATAGCCCTAAGGGTTTTAATTTAAAACTATCTATTACATTTGTGAAGATGTCAAAAAAAACAATCCCAAGTAAAGGCAGCAGCGCAATTGGAACTCCAGTACTTTTAATAGAAGCGCTTGCTTATTTTGTTGAAAAGGGTCACACCGCTGATCGTGCTCTTAATGAAATTTTTAAGAAATATAAAATTCGGGACCAGGTGCAGCGCTCCGATTTAGCATTGCGTTTTTATGGGATAATTCGTTTTTGGCGCCCTCTGGTTACCGCTCTTGGTGAAGATAAGTTTGAAACAGTGGAGCAAATGCGTATGCTTTTAGGAGCGTGGAACGCGTGGAAGAAAATTTATTCCGGCGAAACTCAACAGAACTTAACCGGACCAGTTGCTGAACGCTTAAATAAATACATGAGAGTTCGAAAATTGCGCGAGTCATTTCCTGATTGGATGGATGAGTTTGCGATAAACCAACTAGGCGAGGAGAAGTGGGATGCGCTTTCGAAATCGCTTAATAAAGAGCCAAAGCTTTATTTAAGAACGAATACTTTAAAAATTACGCGAGAAAATTTAGTTTCTCGTTTACACACAGAAGGTGTGGAGGCCTATGCGTATAATGATAATGAAGAGGGCATTATTATTAAAGTTTATGCTAATGTTTTTGCATTGCCATCTTTTCACGAAGGCTTATTTGAAGTTCAGGATATCTCTTCACAAAGAGTTGCCACGTTTTGTGATGTTCGCGCCGGTATGCGCGTGGCAGACGCATGCGCCGGAAACGGAGGTAAAACACTTCACCTTGCATCCTTGATGCAGAACAAGGGAAAAATTTTGGCAACAGATATTGTGCAGAATAAGTTGGACGAGTTACGACTTCGATGTACCAGAAACGGAGTTGACCTCGTTGAGACTAAACTTGTTTCCTCTGTTGAGATGTTAAAAAAAATGGAAGGAACATTTGATTGTGTTCTACTTGATGTTCCTTGTTCGGGTACTGGTGTGCTGCGAAGAAACCCAGATATTCGTTGGAGATTGTTTGCTGAAGACATTGAGCGAATGATTAAGACGCAGCAAGAAATTTTAAGCAATTATTCAAGCTTAGTAAAGAACAGTGGCGTACTTGTTTTTGTAAGCTGTAGTATTTTTCCTTGCGAGGGTGAAGATCAGGTAAAAAAGTTTTTAGATGAAAATTCGAAGCGCTGGGAGTTGCTAGAAGAGTTCCGCGCAAATCCAGTTGTGGATGACGGCGATGGATTTTATATGGCAAAAATAAAAAAGAAATTTACGGATTAACAAAAAGTATAAGCGAGGAATTTAAAATTACGTAGGAAAACTCAACTAGATTTTTAAGAGTTATTTGTGAAATAAATAGTTGTTTTTAGATGACAGAATAAAAAAATAAAAAGAAAAGTAGAACCGAAAGGCGATTTTATAATATCCGATTTCAACGTTATTAACAAAAGGGTGTTGAAAAATACAAGATCAATTATTTCTTTTGTGTCATTATTTTTTATTACTTCGTCGTAAATAAATTTCAAAAAAACAAAAACCATGGCAAAGAAAGCAAAAAAAGCAGCTCCGAAAAAAAAGGTAGCTAAAAAAGCAGCTAAAAAAGGCAGCAAAAAAACAGCTAAAAAGAAGTAATTCTTTTCAAAGCTTTGAAGAAAGAGTCTCGGTTTACCGAGACTTTTTCTTTTTAGACCAATGAAGATTTAAAATTTATTTTACATTCTTATTGTTGAAATTGTATCTTTGATAAATACCTTAAACTTTAAATTCAAAGCCATGAAACATTTTTTTTATTTTCTCTCAATCATAATCACAATGATTTATGTATCCTGTTCAGTAGAAAAACCAGCTGATGTTGTTCCAGAAGGAATGAAAGCTCTTGTTCTAAAAGATTTGGGCTACCCATTAAGTATTAATATTTCTGACGACGAGTCTGGTCCATTGCTTGACACAACTTCAGGACCAATGGGATTAGAAATAAAAATGGGTGGTCGTTTTGATATTGTCTTAAACTTTGCTGGAGCAGAGGACTCTGACCTTGAAAAACAAAAAGTTTTAATTATGGCTGAAGATGCTGGGGATACAAAATTTTTGACAAGCACTCCGGAAGTTATTATTTATGAAACAAAATTCGGGGAGCTTTCCAAGTTTCATTTCATTCGAGTTATAAATGTGGACGGGGTGAGTTATACTGTACGTGACAATAACAACAATCCAGATAACCAATTCAAAAAAGAAGATATTGATAAGATGGACGAATCAGCAAAGTCGCTTAGGGCTACAGTTACAGCCGAAGCTAAAAAGGAATAGCAATCTGTTCTTCACATTCTGTTTAAAAGCAGAAAAAAAAATCGCTCTTATAAAGAGCGATTTTTTTTGATTTAAAAAATTTGGTGTAAAGACTATTGAGCAGCCACCTTCTTCTTATTGCGGTCTCTTTCGTTTGGGTCTAAATAAATTTTACGAAGTCGAATACTTAATGGAGTCACTTCTACGTATTCATCTCCTTGAATGTATTCCATTGATTCTTCTAATGAGAATTTTACTGCTGGCGCAATGCTTGTTTTTACGTCGCTTCCAGACGCGCGCATGTTGGTGAGTTTTTTCTCTGTTGTAACGTTTACTACTAAATCGTCTGGGCGAATGTGCTCACCAAGAATTTGTCCGCCATAAATTTCATCACCTGGGTCAACAAAGAAATATCCTCTGTCTTGAAGTTTATCTATCGAATAAGCAACAGCAGTTCCTTTTTCTTTTGCAATTAAAACCCCGGCGTTTCTTCCTGGGATATGACCTTTCCAAGGTTCAAAAGCCTTGAATCGATGTGCAATAATTGCTTCACCCGCAGTTCCAGTTAAAATATTATTTCTTAATCCGATAATTCCTCTTGCCGGGATTTCAAATTCCATGTGAATCAAATCGCCTTTTGGTTCCATCACCAACATCTCGCCTTTACGCTGACTTACCAACTCGATTACTTTTCCTGTTGTGGCGTCTGGGGTATCGATTGTTAGAATTTCAATAGGTTCATTTTTAATTCCATCAATTTCTTTAATGATAACTTGTGGTTGACCTAAGGATAATTCATAACCTTCGCGACGCATTGTTTCAATAAGAATTGACAAGTGTAAAATTCCACGACCAAAAACAAGATAGGAATCAGGAGATTCGGTTTCTTCCAAACGCATCGCGAGATTTTTTTCTAACTCTTTAAATAGTCGATCTCGTAATCTCTGTGACGTCACATACTTTCCCTCTTTGCCAAAAAATGGTGAAGTATTAATAGTGAATAACATGCTCATTGTCGGCTCGTCAATACTGATCAAAGGCAAAGCTTCCGGATTTTCTAAATCTGCAATAGTATCGCCAATTTCAAATCCGTCAATTCCTGTAACTGCAGCAATATCCCCAGCAACAACTAAAGAAGTTTTCTTTTTGCCAAGACCATCGAATACAAACAACTCTTTTACTCTCGTTTTAACAATTCTTCCATCGCGCTTAACAAGTGACACGGGCATATTTTCTTTTACTTCGCCACGATATACGCGCCCTACAGCAATTCGTCCAATGAATGATGAATAATCAAGCGAGGTAACTTGTAGCTGAAGCGATCCTTCGTATTGAGGCGCGTTTGGAAAATAATTTATAATTACATCAAGTAAGTGACTGATGTCTGTTGTTGGAGTTCTCCAATCCGCACCCATCCATCCATGTTTTGAAGAACCAAAAACAGTTCTGAATCCCAATTGTTCTTCCGTTGCTCCCAAATTAAAAAACAAATCGAATACATCATCATGAACTTCGTCGGGACGACAATTTGGTTTGTCAACTTTATTTACAACAAGAATTGCTTTTTTACCTTGCTCCAATGCCTTTGTTAATACAAAACGTGTTTGTGGCATTGGGCCTTCGAAAGCGTCAACTAGAATTAAAACTCCGTCGGCCATATTTAACACACGCTCAACCTCACCACCAAAATCAGCGTGACCAGGTGTATCAATGATATTTATTTTTATTCCTTTATAAACGACCGATACATTTTTGGCAAGAATTGTAATGCCACGCTCTCGCTCAAGATCATTGTTATCTAAAATTAATTCTCCCTGTTCTTGGTTGTCACGAAAAAGTTTTCCTTGCAGAAGCATCTTGTCTACAAGCGTTGTTTTTCCATGATCGACGTGGGCGATAATGGCAATGTTTCTAATTTCTGGCATAGTTTTTTAAAAAGACGTGCAAAGGTACGGTATAAAAGCCATTTTGATTCGAGGCCGTCTCTATAGAATTAGACAATAGAGCTAGACAATAAAAAAGCAGCGTATGAAAAGCCGCTAAAATTGACAATAATGTGCCAAAAACAGTAAAAAAACATTGTTTTTTGACCAAAAACAACAATAAATCGACTAAAACGACGAAATTCCGGGGTAAAAAAACGTCTCTTTTGAAATGACTTTTAAATTTTTGTTAGCTGGCCCAATTATAATTGTATCGCAGCTGTTAGAGACGGATTTCTGATTGCTATGCTCAAGTAAATAAAAAGGAGGTCCGCTAATTTCATAAAACAATTCATCTTCCGTAAAGCCACCAAGCTTTCTGCCATCTGGCACAGATTGATTTCTGTTCCACTTTTTCCCCGTATAAAATTTAATGTGGTAAAATCCGTCAGGTAATTGTCGCATAAAAAAACCGGCATTTGATTTTAGGTATTCATTTCGAATTGTTTTGAATGGAGATTTATTTTGCACAGCACAAATTACCATATCTGTCATTTCATTGATAATAACAAAATGATTTAGAGAATTATTTTCTAATTGACCTTCACCAAAAATGTCATCATACGGCGAGTCCATATTTTCAATTCGTGCTGCAGCAACGTTTTCGTTTTGCTTGTTTACAGAATCAATCTTAAGTGTAAGATTAAGTGCGTCCCTTTCCCTTTCATTTCGAATCCAATTTTCAAATCCGGCACTTGCGCCCATAAATATAAAAAAAGTGACAACCATCCCGGCCCAAATTTTTTTTCTTCGAGCTATATTTGAAAAAAGTTTTGCTTTGTAACGCAGTCGAGCTCGATCTAAATCTTCTTCAGAATATTCTTTTCTTCTTGGGCTTCCTTGCTCACTAGAATAAAAAGTAGGCTTTGTAGTAGTCGATTGCTTCCCCATTAGTTTTGCATCATAATCCTTGCGAGCAGTAAAATCTGATAGGGTAGAGTAGGCTTCCACAATTCCCTTAAACTGTTCTTCTGCACCTTTGGCTCCTGCGTTTACATCGGGATGATAGCGTTTCGCCAATTTTCGATAAGCCAGCTTAACTTCAAGTTGACTGGCATCTTCAGAAATTCCAAGTATTTGATAAAAGGAGCTCAAGTTTTGTGGACTAAGAATCGATTCTTCGAATATACGAATTATGAAAATGATTGCTTGACAAATTTCTAAATTTGGGCTTTGTTCCCAATGATGCGGAATTTCTCTTTGGTATATTATGTATAATACCGCATTTCGACCACCCTGTTTAATTTATTTTTACTAAAAAATTGATATATTTACCAATTATCAGTGCTCAAACTCATATTATCTAAAATTAATACATAGATTTTTGAATTTGTGAAGTAACATTCTTAATATTGCTAACAAAATAATAAAAGGGTATTCAAAATTGTGCGGATTATTTCGATGAAAAAAAAACTAGTTGTATTGTTGTCAGTTGTTTTTCTGCTTGCGCTTAACAGCTTTGGACAGTCTGTGATTTTGTTTGAGGGAAATTACCAAGGTCAAAATATTTACGTTCAAAATCCATATGCAAGTGGTGGAGTAGGTTTTTGTGTTTATGAAATTCGTGTTAATGGTCAAATAGGTACGGACGAGGTTGGTTCTAGCGCATTTATTATTGACTTAAGGAATTACAATCTTAAACAAGGCGCACCGGTTTCAGTAAAGATTTTTCATAAAGATGGTTGTAAACCCAAGGTACTTAACGCAGATGTTTTAAAATCAAAATCAACTTTTGTTGCTACTACTGTTGCTGTTGATCGTCAAGAAAATTTAAAATGGATTACAACAGGCGAAACCGGAAAACTCACCTATTTGGTTGAGCAGTTCCGTTGGAATAAATGGGTAAAAGTTGGCGAGGTTGAAGGGGTTGGTACGAGCGGCTCAAATACTTACACATTTAAGGTGAACACACATTCAGGCGACAATCAATTTCGCGTTAAACAGGTTGACTATACAAGTCAGCCGCGCATATCTCAAATAGCAAAATTTACATCTTTCAAACCTGTCATCAAGTTTTTCCCAGTAAAGGCAAAAGATAAAATTACTTTTGAAGGAGGCGACACGCTTTGGGAAATTTGGGATCAATACGGAAATATTGTGAAGAGAGGCTATAGTTCTTCAATTGATGTTTTAGATCTTACTAAGGGCGGATACTTTCTAAATTACGACGCTGTAACTTCAGAGTTTTTTAAGCAATAGTTTTTTAAAAAATATTGATTAACCCTTGAATTTCCTCCCGCCTTCAGCGGGATTATTTTTTAGGAAAAGAAAAAAGAAAATGGAAAAAGTTGAACATATAGGCATTGCAGTTAAGGATATGAAGAGCGCGAACGAACTTTTTTCAAAGCTGCTTGGTAGCTTGCCGTATAAATCTGAAGAGGTGGAAAGCGAAGGGGTTACAACTTCTTTTTTTCAAACAGGTGAAACTAAAATAGAGTTGCTCGCGGCGTTAAATGAAGAAAGCCCGATTGCAAAATTTATTTTTAAGCGAGGTGAAGGCATTCATCATATAGCTTTTGCGGTAACGGATATTTATGCAGAAATGAAGCGCCTTCAATCCGAAGGATTTGTTTTTATAAGCGACGAGCCTAAGCGAGGCGCAGACAATAAATTGGTTTGTTTTCTGCATCCGAAAACTTCAAATGGTGTTCTGATTGAGTTGTGTCAAGAGGCGAACTGAAAAAGTAAATCCAAATTTGAGCAGAGCAATAATCTAGGCCACCGAACTTCCTCTCTTTAATGTAATGACAGTAATTTCGGGCCAGATTCCCACACGCGCCGGAAAAGCCAAAAATCCAAATCCACGATTTACGTATAGCGATCTTCCGTTTACGGAATATAATCCAGCCCAATGTGGATAACGGTATTGAATCGGACTCCATTTGAGCCAAGGTATTTCAACGCCAAATTGCGCACCGTGGGTGTGGCCAGATAAGGTGAGGTGAACATGGGATTTATAGCAACTTACAATTTTATCAAAGTGCGACGGGTCGTGTGAAAGTAGAATTTTAAAAGATTCGTCAGGCACATTTTTCATTGCCAAGTCAAGATCCCCCACTTTTTTAAATTCCCCCTTCCCCCAGTTTTCAACTCCAATCAACGAAAGAGATTCTCCATTTTTTTCAATCACCACACTTGTATTACGCAATAAACTAAATCCAATTTTTTTATGAATGGAATAAAGCTCTTCCATGTTTTCTGCTTTTGCTTTATCCGAAGGCCAGGAAACATAATCTCCATAATCATGGTTTCCAAGAATTGAATATTGTCCGTATGGCGAATGCAATCCTTTAAAAATGTTCGTCCAAGAATCCATTTCACTTGCCTTATTGTTTACTAAATCACCTGTGAAAACAAACAAGTCGGATTTTTGATCATTTGCCAAATCAATTGCATTTTTTACCTCTTCCCGATCCTTTTCACTGTCAAAACTGCCAACATGAATGTCTGATAGTTGTGTTATAGTAAAACCGTCAAATGTTTTTGGCAAATCAGGAAAAAAAACAGTTTGTCGAATTACCCGATAGTTAAATTTCCCAAGCGTAAGTCCGTGTAAGATTCCTAGAAAAGGAATTGTAGCAACTCCCGCCGCTACAGCGCTGATAAATTTTCTGCGACTAGAAGAAAAGGCCATTTCATCCCCATTTGAAATTGCGTTATTTCCAAGCGCAAATACTCCGCGGAGTAATCGGAATACGTCTTCCCCTATTAGAAATGTGGCAAACACTAGTTTTGGAATAAAAAACAATGTCCAAATTCCAAAAAATATTGAAAAAGATTTTGGGACTCCCCCGGATGAATTAAAAAACAGAAATAGAAACATCCAAATTAACCAGAGAAGAAGAAAAAAATTTATTCCCCAATAAACCCAGCTGATAATTTTTCTTGTTTTGTTTTCTAGTCCCGAAGTAAGCGTTCGCAAACCTTGGAACACATAAAAGTCTATAAGAAGCAGGACGGAAATAAATATCAAAATGGCAACTATGCCAGGGGCTCGTCTCATTTGGCTGCAAAGTTAAGGGGTGTTTAGATTAGATTATTAAAAAAAATAAAAGCACTGTTATTAAACAATGCTTTTATATTGGTGGGCCCAGCAGGACTTGAACCTGCGACCAACGGATTATGAGTCCGTTGCTCTAACCAGCTGAGCTATAGGCCCGATTAATTATTGGTGTGCAAAAATAAGAATTCGCTATAGACTTATCGCTTATTTTTTTCAAAACAGTAAAGACTCCAGCACTTTTGCAAAATTTTGATGTTCTAATTCACGAACTCGTATATTAAGAGTTTCTGCTGTGTCGTTAGAAAGGACAGCACACTTAAATTGCGCGATATGTTTTCCGTCGTCAAATTTCTCATTTACATAATGTATTGTGATGCCGCTTTCTATTTCTTTTGCAGCAATTACAGCTTCGTGCACTTTTGTTCCATACATGCCCTTTCCTCCAAATTTTGGGAGCAGTGATGGGTGTACATTAATAATTTTATTGGAGAAAACCGCAATAACATTGGGGGGGAGGAGCCAAAGAAATCCTGCAAGTACGATGTAGTCTATTTCCCTTTCGATTAGTTTTTCAATTAATGAAACACCACTCATAAATTCCTCCCTCAATACAATTAGACTTTCAACGTCATGCTTTTTTGCAATTTTTAATCCGCCTGAATTTGGTCTGTTGCTTACAAGAAGGACAACGTTTGCACAATTTGAGTCCTCAAAATATTCGATAAGTTTATTTGCATTTGTCCCTTCGCCGGATGAAAAAATTGCAATTCGTTTCACACTACAAATGTAAACTTGAGCAATGGTAAATTTTGCATAAAAATTTATTTTTCATTAAAAAAAAACAGTGCAAATCATAGCAATAAAAATTATTTGAAACACCTCCGAAAGCTCCAATTTAGCAAGAATGACCTGTTTTCAACAGAAAAAACGGACAATCCAAACTTTTAATGTGTTGTAAATGAATAAAATACAAGTTTATTTTTGTTATTTTCCGCTTAAATCTATCTTTGCATCCACAATAAACCAAAACATATAGAACAATGTCTGAAATCGCAGGTAAAGTTAAAGCCATTATTGTTGACAAATTAGGAGTTGACGAGAAAGAAGTAACAGAAACAGCAAGCTTCACCAACGACCTTGGTGCTGACTCTCTTGATACTGTTGAGCTTATTATGGAATTTGAAAAAGAATTCAATATTGCTATTCCTGATGATCAGGCAGAAAAAATAAATACTGTTGGCGACGCCATCATGTATATTCAGGAGCACGCGAAATAATATTCGAAAAAATAGTTATTAAAAAAATCTTGATATGCAGCTGAAAAGAGTAGTTGTAACAGGACTTGGTGCGATTACGCCACTGGGTAATAATGTGCAAGACTTTTGGAATAATTTAGTTTCAGGAAAATCTGGCGCCGCTACAATTACTCGTTTCGATGCTTCGAAATTTAAAACCCAGTTTGCTTGTGAAGTAAAAGGTTTTAATCCGGAGGATTATTTTGATAAAAAAGAAGCTCGCAAGCTTGATCCATTTTCTCAATATGGAGTTGCTGCCGCAGACCAAGCGGTGCGTAATGCTGGCTTAGACTCGGATTCAATAGACAAAACACGAATTGGTGTTATTTGGGGAAGTGGAATTGGAGGATTACAAACATTCCAAGACGAGTGTATTGGTTTTGCAAATGGTGATGGAACGCCTCGTTTCAATCCATTTTTTATTCCTAAAATGATAGCGGATATTTGTTCTGGTCATATTTCAATTCGCTTCGGTTTTAACGGACCAAACTTTACTTGCGTTTCCGCTTGCGCCTCCTCAACAAACGCTTGTATCGATGCGTTTAATTATATTCGTTTAGGAAAAGCAAATGCAATTGTTACAGGAGGTTCCGAAGCAGCAATATGTCAAGCGGGAATAGGAGGCTTCAATGCATTGCATGCAATGAGTACGCGCAACGAATCGCCAGAAACAGCATCACGTCCTTATGATAAAGATAGAGATGGATTTATTTTAGGTGAAGGCGGAGCAGCAATTATATTAGAAGAATTAGAACACGCCTTGTCGCGTGGTGCGACTATTTATGCTGAAATTGTTGGTGGAGGAATGAGTGCAGACGCACATCACATAACAGCACCTCACCCCGAAGGAATAGGCGCCGCTTTAGTTATGAGTTCCGCACTTGAAGATGCAAACTTGCAGCCGAACGATATTGATTATATAAATACACATGGAACCTCTACTCCACTTGGAGACGTTTCAGAGTTAAAGGCAATAAAGAAAATTTTTGGGGATCATGCGTATACGATGAATATCAGCGCAACAAAATCAATGACGGGACATTTGCTTGGCGCAGCAGGAGCGGTAGAAGCGATAGCAACTATACTTGCCGTGCAAAATAATATTATCCCCCCAACCATTAATCACTTTACTGACGACCCTGAGATTGACGCTCGACTCAATTTGACTTTTGGGAAAGCTCAACAGAGAGAGGTACGTGCTGCGATTAGTAATACCTTCGGCTTTGGTGGACACAATGCAGCAATTGTAGTTCGTAAATATTCCGCGTAAATATTTTATTTTGTTTACCCCATTTCAATTTATTTTTTCTTCCAAGCCAGACCAACAATTTCGAAGGACTCTTAGAACACTACTTGGCTTTTGGCCGGGAAATATTTTGCTTTATAGAAAAGCATTTACGCACTCCTCCGCTGCAAACCAATCGCGCGAATCAAATAATCCGAAAGAAAGTTACGAGCGGTTAGAGTTTTTAGGAGACGCGGTTTTAAGTTCTGTAATTGCTGATTATTTATTTAAAAGATTTCCGTTCAAGGACGAAGGATTTCTTACAGTAATGCGTTCTCGAATCGTGAGCGGTCACCAACTCGGCAAGCTTGCTGTAAAATTTGGAATCGACCGGCTTATCGACGCAGATCGAGGCCTGTCTTCAAGGAGTAATTCTTTAAATGGAGATGTTTTCGAAGCCCTAATAGGCGCAATATATATTGACAAGGGATATAATTTAACTGCACGCTTCATCAATGAAAATATTCTTCGTCACCACATAGATATCGATGAAATTGAAGCCACCGATAGCGATTACAAAAGTAAATTAATTGAGTGGACTCAAAAAAACAAGAAAGACTTGAAGTTTAATTTAGTAGAAGAAGAGGAAGGAGCGCCCTTTAGAAATTACACGATCGAAATTTTAATTGACGGCGAACCAATGGGACGCGCGCAACACCAATCTAAGAAAAGAGCAGCACAAGAAGCTTCTCGTGTTTGCCTAGTTGCTTTAGAAATACCTTAAGTTGCCAATATTTTTCTTTTTTCTAAAATTTCGGGCAACTTCGAGAACCTTTTAACGTCATATATGCGTAAAAGGCGAACACCTTTCCGCAATGATGACGGACAATGAACTTATCGCCGGTTGCATAAGACATAATAAAATTTGTCAGGAGGCGCTGTATAAAAAATTTTATGGGAAAATGATGGGTGTTTGCCTTCGTTATGCAAAAGATCGTGACGAGGCTAGTGATATGTTGCAAGAGGGGTTTATAAAGGTGTTCAATTCTATTTGCAATTTTGCTTCAAAGGGTTCTTTTGAGGGCTGGGTGAGGAGAATAATTGTAAATACAGCGGTAGATCATTTGCGTAAAAATAAGCACGCATATTTAATCATGTCAACCGTGTATGTGAGGGAAGGAGATATTCCGGATACGGCAGATGAAATTGAAGAGGAAAACTTATTGAATAATCTTTCGCAAGAAGAAATACTGCTTGCAATTAGTCAATTAAGTCCGGCCTATAGAACCGTTTTTAATCTTTATGTTATGGATGAGCTTCAGCATAAAGAAATTGGAGTACAACTTGGCATTAGTGAAGGCACTTCTAAATCGAATTTAGCAAAGGCGCGATTTCAACTTAAAAAGAATTTGAATAACCTTAGTAAAAAAACAGATGGGAAAAGAACAGCTACAAAATGACAAACTTTTTCGGGATATCAACGACCGACTAAATGATTACGAGGCCCCGTCTAACGGAATGGAATGGGACGCCATGAGTCGGTCGCTTGAAAACGTTTCCAGTAAAACGAGGTTTAAATTTAAAATTACACTTAGTTCTATTTTAATTTTTTTAGGGGTTTTAGGAAGCTTGACTTTAGGTTATGTATTTATTGCACCTTCATTTGTTACGAGTGAAAATGTAAAATTGGAACCCCAGCGAAACAATCTTGAAGTAGCAAAAGGTGTTGTTTTAAACAAACCCATTCCAGCACCTATTCAAGAACAAGAATCCGCTACAATCAAGATTAAGGAAGAAGAAAAAATTTCAATTAATAAACCTACAACAAACGAATTATTAAATCCCACAAGGGTAAAAAAGACAATTAAAGTTGATAAAAACGGATTGAAGTTTGGTGATCAAATTGACCCAAGAAAAGGATTTATTTATAACACCACAGAAAAAACGGCAATAACGAATAAGTCGATTAAAGACTCCACGCCCAATCTTTTTTATGATACTGATAACGGCGACGTGAAAAAATTAATTATAAATAAAGATTCGGCAGGTAATATAAAACTGGTCTCCCCAGATAAATTGCAATCGGACTCCGCCAACTAAAGAGGCAACCATTGTTCATGATTCTCGTCTATTGATTGTACGTAACAGTTAAAAAAGGAATCATGAAACACACCTCTACGTTTTTTTTAATTGGCGTTTGCGGATTTTATTTGATTTCAAATCTTAGCGCGCAAGATCCAGAATTCACGCAGTTTTATGCCAATCCATTATATTTAAATCCAGCTTTAGCTGGAAACAGAGTCTGCCCGCGCGTAAATGTTTCTTCCCGAATTCAATGGCCAGGAATTTACGGGACCTACTCCACAGTTGCAGTTTCCATTGATCGTGTTGTTGATAAAGTAAAGGGAGGATTGGGTTTAGTGGCAATAAACGACAGAGCGGGTAAAGGGACTTTAAAAACTACAGGTGTGGGAATTATTTATTCTCCCATTATTAATCTCACGAATAAAATTTCGATTAGCACAGCAATGCAAGCGGGCTATTGGCAAAAGACAGTGGACTGGAGTAAATTGACATTTGGAGATCAGATAGATTCGCATCGTGGCTTTGTAAATAATACAAATGAAATTCCGGGCAGAAAGTCGGCAGGGAATTTTGATCTTTCTTGTGGCTCGGTTATTTCTTCCAAAAAATTGTTTCTTGGTGCCGCCATTCATCATATTTTAGAACAGAACGAGGCTTTAATTAGCGAAACAAGTAAACTCCCACGAAAATATACTGTTCATGCAGGAGCAAACATTTCGCTTCATGGAGAGAATCGTAGCGCGGACGAAACTGTAATATCTCCCAATATTCTTTTTCAACAGCAAGGAGATTTCAGGCAATTAAATATGGGAATGTATATTCGCAAAGGAACAATAGTCGGTGGTTTTTGGTTTCGTGGACAGGACTCTTTTATTATTTTATTAGGTATGGAAGTTAATGCTCTTCGATTGGGATATAGTTACGATGTAACGGTATCTAAATTAACAAACGCATCAGCAGGCGCCCATGAAATTACATTGGGCTATCAATTTGCATGTAAAAAACCAAACATAAAATATCGCCTAGGCAACTGCCCAAGTTGGTAGTGTGATTTTCAAAGCCAATCTATTCATTTCTTTCCTTGTGGTGTTATCTTTGTGTTTCAATGTCCTCGCCCGAACATTTAGTACACATCATTAAGTCTATTCCCGAAAACCCTGGGGTATATCAGTATTATGATATTGAGGAGAAACTAATTTATGTTGGCAAAGCAAAAAATTTAAAAAAAAGAGTCTCGTCTTATTTTACAAAAGAAAATCATGACCAGCCGAAAACAGCAATTCTTGTCAGGAAAATTGTTGATATAAAATACTTGGTTGTTGATACCGAACACGATGCACTTCTTTTAGAAAATAATTTAATTAAAAAGTATCAGCCAAAGTATAATGTGTTGTTGAAAGACGACAAAACATTTCCTTGGATTTGTGTTACCAATGAACGCTTTCCAAGGATTTTTTCTACGCGGAAATTAATTCGCGACGGTTCTAATTATTATGGCCCCTACGTAAGCGGGAGAGTGTTACACGCGATCCTTGATCTGACAAAAAAAATGTACCCCCTTAGGAACTGCAGATTTTCATTGATAGAAAAAAATATTGAAGCAAAAAAGTTTAAAGTTTGTCTCGAGTATCATATAGGAAATTGTCTTGGCCCTTGTGAAGGATTGCAGACGGAAGAAAATTATGAAATCGGAATTTCTCATATCAAAACCATTTTGAAAGGAAATGTTGGAGTGGTATTGAAGCAGCTGACAGCGATGTTGCAGGAATGTGTGGTGGTAATGCAATTTGAAAAAGCACAGGAGCTAAAAGAGAGAATCAAAGCGTTGGAAAATTACCAGTCAAAATCAACGGTGGTCAGCGCAACGATTACCAACATTGATGTTTTTTCCATTCAATCGGATGAAAAATCCGCGTACGTAAATTTTTTCAAAGTTATCGATGGAGCTATTGTACAAGGCCACACGATTGAAATGAAAAAACGACTCGATGAATCAGATGATGATTTGCTGCAGATGGCAGTTGTAGAATTACGAATCCGATTTCAAAGCATTTCACCCGAAGTAATTGTTCCATTCATTCCCTCTGTTGAAATTCCCGGTGTTGAATTCACTGTTCCAAAAATAGGCGACAAAAAACATTTGTTAGAATTGTCTGTTCGAAATGTTGGTTATTATCGAAAAGATAAAGCAAGTAGAGAATTATTAGTGGACCCAGATCGTCATAAAAAAAGAATTCTTGCGACCATGATGAAAGACCTTCGCTTGAAAGAAGAACCCCATCGAATTGAGTGTTTTGACAATTCAAATTTTCAAGGAGACTTTGCTGTAAGTGCAATGACTGTTTTTAAAGACGCTCGTCCTGCCAAAAAAGAATACAGGCATTTCAATGTGAAAACCGTCATTGGCCCCGATGATTTTGCAACAATGGAAGAAGTAATTTATAGAAGGTATAAAAGAGTTGTAGACGAAAACTTAGAAATGCCACAGCTGATTGTTATTGATGGAGGAAAAGGACAACTCAGTGCTGCGATGAAAAGTCTCTCCAAGCTCGGATTGAATGAAAAAGTTGCGGTAATAGGAATCGCTAAGCGCCTTGAAGAAATTTATTATCCTGACGACCCCATTCCTCTTTATTTAGATAAAAAATCGGAAACGCTTCGTGTAATTCAACAAATTCGTGATGAAGCCCATCGTTTTGGAATTACACACCATCGAAATAAGCGAAGCAAAGAAACGATTAAAACACAATTGACAGAAATTAAAGGAATAAGCGACCTAACCGCTCAAAAGTTGTTGAATGCATTTAAGTCGGTGCTTCAAATAAAAGAGAAATCTGAATTAGAATTGGCAAATGTGATTGGAAATGCAAAAGGAAAGTTAGTTTGGGAATATTTTCATTAAAAAAAATTTAAAAATCTGAAAGGTTGAAAAGTTTTTTCATTTCGAAAAAACCTTCGTGTCGGAGCCCGTCCTGAGCTTGTCGAAGGATGTCTTAGTGACAATCCCTTTTTTGTTTGAAACTGCAGCGTTCGTAAATAGCCCCGATTGCAAGGAGCTCCGCCGACTGAAAAGCGGGAATAGTGCTGCTAAATACTATAGTAGTTCTGCTCCTCATTCTCTATATTTTTTGCCGCGGATTACGCGAATTGCGCGGATTTAAAAAATGGGATTGTAATAGATTTCATTGGTAATTGGTCACCCGGTAATTGGTAATTTTTTTACTACCGCTTCCTTCTTGTTTCCTATATTTGCACCAATGGAATCGACTACTAACACACCTCATCTTTCGGAACAGGAAATTATCCGCCGCAATAAACGCGAAGAGCTTTATAAACTTGGAGTTGATCCATACCCCGCTGACGAATTTTTGGTAAATGCAAATTCAAAAGATATACTTGAAAATTTTGATCGCGACAATGCGAGTTATCAGAATGTGACGGTTGCAGGTCGGTTGATGACGATGCGCGATATGGGCAAAGCGTGTTTTGCTTCTTTACAGGATGCAGCAGGAAGAATTCAAATTTATATTCGTCGCGATGATATTTGTGAAGGAGAAGACAAGTCGCTTTACGATGTTGTTTTTAAAAAGCTGACCGACATAGGAGACATTATTGGAATTTCGGGATATGTTTTTACAACCAAGGTTGGCGAGATTTCTATTCACGTTACAGCATTTAAAATTCTCAGCAAGTCGTTGCGTCCGCTTCCTATTGTGAAAGTGGATGAAACAGGAATGGCGCATGATGTGGTAACAGACCCAGAATTAAGGTATCGCCAGCGCTATGTTGATTTAATTATTAATCCGGCAGTGAAAGAAACATTCACGAAACGCACGAAGATGATTAATACCATTCGTGAATACTTGAATGATTTTGGATTTTTAGAGGTTGACACCCCTGTATTGCAAGCGATTCCTGGTGGCGCAGCCGCACGACCATTCATGACACATCACAACGCATTAGACGTTCCGTTTTATTTACGAATTGCGAATGAGCTTTATTTGAAACGCTTAATCGTTGGCGGATTTGATGGCGTGTATGAGTTTTCACGCAATTTTCGTAATGAAGGAATGGATCGCACACATAATCCCGAATTTACAGTTTTGGAATATTATGTTGCTTATAAAGACTACGAGTGGATGATGAAGAATTGTGAAAATATGATTGAAAAAATCGCAAATTCTCTTCATGGCACAACGGAGCTAACTGTTGGTGAAAATAAAATTAATTTCGCAACGCCTTTTCGGCGCATGACAATTTATGATGCGATAAAAGAAAATACAGGAGTGGATGTATCGCAAATGAGTGAAGAACAACTTTTCGAAACTTGCAAATCGTTGCACGTGCCTGTTGATAAAACAATGGGACATGGAAAATTAATCGATCAGATTTTTGGTGAAAAATGTGAAGGGAAATATATTCAGCCAACTTTTATAACGGACTATCCAATTGAAATGTCGCCCTTGACAAAAAAACACAGAAGTAAACCAGGACTTGTTGAACGATTTGAATTGATGGTGAACGGGAAAGAAATAGCAAACGCATACAGTGAGTTAAACGATCCAATAGATCAACGCGAACGTTTCGAAGAACAAATAAAATTAATGGAACGCGGTGACGACGAGGCAATGTTCATAGACCATGATTTTATACGGGCATTGGAATACGGAATGCCTCCAACTTCTGGAATCGGAATCGGAATTGATCGTTTGGCAATGTTGATGACAAATAACATTTCGATACAGGATGTTTTATTGTTTCCGCAAATGCGACCGGAAAAGTTCTGAAGAGAGTTGAAATGTTGGAAAGTTGAAAGGCTGAAAAGTTTATAATAAAATCTGAATGCTTTCTACGAAATTAAATTCTGACAGAAAGTTTCTCTATTTACTTGGAGTAATTACACTTGCCGGTTTTTTTCTGCGCTTGTATGGAATTGGTTCCGAATCATTAACAGCTGACGAAGCAAGCGCACTGCTGAGGTTAAAATTTTCTTCTTTTACAGAAATGTTAGAAGGAGGAGTTCGACCAGATGGCCACCCTGCCTTTACTCAAGTGCTTTTGTGGTTTTGGACTAAATGTTTTGGATGGAATGAGTTTTCTGTTCGGCTCCCATTTGTAGTCTTTGGAACTGCGAGTATCTGGCTTTCTGGAATTATAGGACGAAAGTGGTTTTCCAATACAACCGGATTAACAACAGCAATTGGAATTTCTTTTTTGCAATTTCCACTAATGTATTCGCAATTAGCAAGACCTTATGCTCCAGGTTTATTTTTTACTTTGCTTGCGGGATATTTTTTGGGACAATTTTTAAATCAAAAAACTGTTCATAAAAAACAAATTGTTGGCTTTGCCATTGCGGCCTCATTAGCTGCGTATTCGCATTATTTTAGCTTACTCATAACAAGCTTACTCGCAATTGCGGGAATATTCTTTGTTGCTAAAGAAGTTCGATGGCGCTACTTACTTGCATGTGGAATAGCTGTTTTATTTTTTCTACCGCACCTCTCGATTACGCTGAGCCAGTTAAAAGTAGGAGGAATTGGAGGGCCCGACGGTTGGTTAGGAACACCAACTCCAGAATTTCTGATGGATCATTTAGTATTTATTTTTAATGGCTCGAGAGGTTTGTTGTTGAGTATTTTTGTTGTTTGTGGAATTTCGGCACTATTATTTATCAGGAAACCAAACCCATTTCAGGGCCTGGCTTTTGCTCTTTGGCTTCTGCCAATGATAATTGGATACATTTATTCTATTAATAGAAATCCTGTTCTTCAAGACTCTGTTTTATTGTTTGGCCTCCCATTTTTATTGATATTTATTTTTTCAGGTCTGCCAGATTATAATATTAAAAAATGGATTTTAGTTTTTCCTTTAACGCTTTCGTTCCTGTTTTTATTTCATGTAACTATTCTAAATCCGTTTCATCTGACAGCTCACTTTGGAAGATTAAAAGAATTGGTTTCTACTACAATTAATTGGCAGAAAAAACATTCAAATCAAAAAGTTGATGTTGCATACAATGTAGATGCGGACTATTTTGTTGATTATTATTACAATCAATTTAACGTAAAGAGGGTTAACGTATTATCAACTATAAATAATGGATCAGCCGACTTGGCATCGTTCAAAAGGATAATCAAAAACTCAACGGCCGATTATTTTGTTTATGGATGGAGCACCAAACACTCGCCGTTGGAAATTTTTCCGATTATTAGAGAGCGCTTCCCTTATCTTATCCAGAAACAAGAGTGGTATAATTCCGCAATTTATATTTTTTCAAAAACCAACTCTGTTGATTATTTTGATCCAAGTAAAGACCTTGTTTTCTATTCTACTAATTCGTTACATAACGAGCTAATTGACAATAAAAAAACAGAATGGTCCTCACCTTGCAAGCCACCCTTTGTAGACTCTAGCGCCTCTCGTTGTATTCGTCTTGATACGACTTGCGTTTACAGTCCGTTTTTGAAAATAAAAGCGAGCGAGCTTTTAATGCATCCAGATAATGAAATTTATTTTTCGACAAAAGTTAAGTTGGAAGACGCAAGGTCTGTTCTTGTTTTGGTCATTGAATTTCAGCGTGACGGGAAACAGTTATTTTGGAATGGTAGAGAATCCTCCTATCAAATTGATATTAATAACAGGAATCAATGGCAGGATGTTTATTTTGGGTTGCGCTTGCCTAAAAACATTTGCCTAACCGACACAGTTAACTTTTATTGCTATGCTAAAGATGGAATTCCTCTTCTTTTTTCTGCTATGAAGGTGGAGGTTTTAAAGGGGCATTCAGGGATTTACGGAGTGAAGAATGAATTGCAATAAATTTTTGTCGTATTAGATTTTAATAATCGTATTTTCGCATACTATGGATTATAAAATTGCTGTTATTGGCGGGGGGAGTTGGGCAACCGCATTGGTAAAGATGTTATGCAATAATCTTAATCAGGGAAATTCCGAGAAGTTGGGATGGTGGATTCGCAATCACGAAACGATTGAATACATCGAAAGGTATAAGCATAATCCTCGTTATTTAAGTTCTGTTGAGTTGCATGTAGACCAACTGGAAATCTCCACAGACATTGGAACCATTATTAAATCACATGATATTATTATCATGGCAGTTCCTGCAGCTTTTCTTGAGGAGTCGCTCAAAGGTTTAACAAAGGAGCATTTTGAAAATAAAATTATTTTTTCTGCCATCAAAGGAATTGTCCCAGGTCCCTTGTTGATTGTTGGAGAATATTTTAATCAGGAATTTTCGGTTCCCTATTCTAACATTGGAGTTATTACAGGACCTTGTCACGCAGAAGAAGTAGCGTTGGAAAAACTTTCTTACCTAACAATTGCTTCCCAGTCTAACGATTTAGCTCAATATATTACCAGCAAAATATCTTGTCGTTACATAAAAGCAGCGGTCTCCGATGATATTTACGGAACAGAAATTTCGGCGGTATTAAAAAATGTTTTTGCTATTGTGGGGGGAATCGCGCACGGGTTAGGTTATGGCGATAATTTTCAAGCGGTATTAGTATCGAATGCAATACAAGAAATTTCACGATTTGTGAAGGTTGTTCACCCCATAGATCGCGACATCAATGACAGCGCTTATCTTGGCGATTTGCTAGTAACGGCATATTCACAGTTTTCAAGAAACAGAATGTTTGGAACGATGATCGGCAAAGGATACTCTGTTAAAATGGCACAATTAGAAATGAATATGGTGGCAGAAGGATATTATGCAACAAGGTGTATTAAGGAAATTAATGCGAAGTATAATGTGAATATGCCCATCACAACCGCAGCATTTAATATTCTTTATGAAAAAATTTCACCAGCAATAGAAATGAAATTATTGACCGATAAACTTTCTTAGTTTTTTTTTCACCACTCAAACCGATAAATAAAAGACAAAATAGCCGTGTCTAAAAACTATTATTCGATTCTCACAACTTCTTTTTTTTTGATAATGGCACTTTTCGCCATTGTTTTTGCTCCCGAACGGTTTCAAGCCGATGGAGCATATTATCTTTTTAAAGTAGTCAATTTTGAACACTTTCAAATTGAACACCAAAGATATATTCTTGCAGTTTCCCAGATTTTGCCGCTCGTTGGCGTAAAAATAGGGCTATCATTAAATTCTATTTTTGTTTTAAATTCACTAAACAATGTTGTTTTTTTCTATCTCATTTTCCTTTATGCAGTTTATTATCTAAAAGATAAAACAGCAGGAATTGCAATTATTTTGTTTATGGTATTTGGAGTTTTGCATATACAGTTTACGCCAATGTATGAAATTTGGTATGGAATAATATTAATTGTACTTGTGCACACACATATAATTCAAAAACGATATTTTTTAGTAAACGATTTATTCTTTTTAGGAATTATTTTTATAACAATTTTATTTTCCCATCCGCTCTTATTTATCCCCCTAATTTTTATTATTTTAATTGATGTCGTAGAAAAAAGAACAGTCCATTGGAAATTATTTTTACTTCTTGCGTTAGCATTTATTTTATGGGGCATTGTTAAGAAATTTACATTAAGCACTTACGAAACAGGTAAGATATCTATGTTGGACATTAGTTGGAATAAAGCATACAAGGATTTGCTCGACCCTTTTTATTATTGGCAACTCACAAAGTTTTTTATTACGTACTATACCATACCTCTTGTATTTTTTATACTGACAGTCGTTTTTTATATAAAAAGGAAGTTGAGAATAAAAGCTTGGCTACTTATTTTCTTTTTCTTTGGGCATGTTTTTTTAATCAATTTTACGCATGTTATGGACTGGGCACTTACACCATATTTTGAACGAATGTATATGCCACTAATTCCAATTGTTTTTCTTCCTTTCCTTTACGATGTTTTTGTATTTTATTCCACCAAAAATAACTTTAGTGTACTTATGCTTTTGTTTTTAGTTCTTTGGAGAATTGGAAGATTTGTGGATGTGGGACTAGCTTATAAACAAAGGACAGTACAGTCTGAACGAGCGATATTAGAAGCACAGAAATTAGCAGGGAGTAAATTTGAATTAGCTCCTAGTGATTATAAATGGTGTATGAATTATGTGGACTGGTCTTTTACGATGGAATCGATGCTGCGTTCTGCGGCAATTGACAAAACACAAACAGTTACAATTTGTACCTGGGAAGATTTTATTGAAAATAACAACCAGGGCCGATTAAATAATAATTCTTTTATGATGCGGCGTTGGGAATTGTTGCTTGATGACAATGTAAACAGCAAATACTTTAAAATTAATCATGGGGAGTATGTGCGTTTAAAAAGCGTTTGCCCTAATTAGAATTTAGAAAACGAGGCTTTCTATTTTATTAATCAATGTGCCTAACGGTAAAAATTTTATCCTGCTAAGGCTTCCGCTCCTCCGACAATCTCCAATATTTCATTCGTAATTGCGGCTTGTCGAGCCTTGTTGTAAGATATTTTAAGTGCGCGGATTAATTCCTGTGCGTTATCTGTTGCCTTGTGCATTGCAGTCATTCGCGCGCCATGTTCAGATGCCACAGAGTCTAAAGTAGCTTTATATAGTTGTGTCTTGAGCGATCTTGGAATTAAGTCTAAAAGAATTTGTTCTTGGCTTGGTTCGAAAATATAATCCGCCGTCAAGTCTTTTTTATTTAATTTTTTTACTGCCACAACGGGAAGGTATTGTTCCATCTGTGTGATTTGTACTGCCGCATTTTTAAATTGATTGTACACAAGAACAACTTTGTCATATGTTCCTGCGGTAAACGCATCCATTATTTTTTCTGCAACGGGTGAAATAGTAGTATAATTCAATTGATCAAAATGTGCTGTTGAAGATAATTCTGGAAAAGCCTGGGTAAACGCAGATTTCTTAAAAACATCAGCACCCTTTTTGCCTATTGCTAAATAATGAATTTTTGCTCCAGCAAATTCTTCTTTTGTAGCAAGGACAGAACGCTTAATAACGTTTGAATTAAATCCGCCGCACAATCCACGATTAGAAGTAATAACGACAATTAAAATATTTTTTACTTCCCGTTGCGTAGCAAACCCTCCTTCGACACTACTTAGGCTCGCGCTTAAGTTCTCAAGAATCTCCCGCATTTTGTTTGCATAAGGTCGCATCTGAGTAACGGCTTCTTGAGCACGACGCAATTTAGCTGCCGACACCATTTTCATTGCGCTAGTAATCTGTTGGGTAGAACCCACAGAAACGATTCGGTTACGAACTTCTTTTAAGCTAGCCATTTATTTTTTATACTTCGCTGAAATTTCTTTTGATGCGTTTTCAAGAACACCAATGATTTGATCATCCAATTTCCCTGCCTTTAAAGCAGCAAGAACATCGGCGTGTTTGCTACGCATGTAGGTAAGAAAATCGCCTTCAAATTCGCGAACTTTATTTACCGGCACATCACGCAACAATCCTTTTGTACCGCAATAAATAATTGCGACTTGATCTTCCACTTTAAAAGGTGTGAATTGAGCTTGTTTTAAAATCTCTACGTTCCGAACACCTTTATCGATTACAGATTTTGTTGCCGCATCAAGGTCAGACCCGAATTTAGAAAACGCCTCTAGCTCTCTGTATTGTGCTTGGTCTAATTTCAAAGTACCAGCAATTTTTTTCATCGATTTAATTTGTGCGTTTCCTCCCACACGTGATACCGAAATACCAACGTTGATAGCAGGTCGAACGCCAGCATTAAACAAATTAGACTCCAAGAAAATTTGTCCGTCAGTAATAGAAATTACGTTAGTTGGAATGTATGCAGAAACGTCACCAGCTTGTGTTTCGATAATTGGCATTGCAGTTAACGATCCGCCACCTTTTACAATTCCTTTTAAGGAATCGGGAAGGTCATTCATGTTTTTTGCAACCTCATCATTTGCGTTTACTTTGCAAGCGCGCTCGAGCAATCGAGAGTGAAGGTAAAATACATCTCCCGGATATGCTTCACGGCCCGGAGGACGACGAAGCAAAAGAGAAACTTCGCGATATGCAACAGCTTGTTTTGAAAGATCGTCATATACAATCAACGCAGGTTTTCCCGAATCTCTAAAAAACTCGCCGATTGATGCTCCTGCCATTGGTGCAAAAAATTGCATTGGAGCTGGGTCAGAAGCTGTAGCACAAACCACAACAGTATAAGCCATCGCTCCGTTTTCTTCTAATGTACGAACGACGTTTGCAACGGTTGAACCCTTTTGTCCAATAGCAACATATATACAGAATACCGGAGCGCCCGCCTCGTAAAATTCTTTCTGATTGATAATTGTATCAATACAAACAGCAGATTTTCCTGTCTGACGATCACCTATTACCAATTCCCGCTGACCACGGCCAATTGGAATCATTGCATCAATAGCTTTTATTCCTGTTTGCAATGGCTCGTTTACTGGCTGACGATAAATTACACCAGGAGCTTTGCGCTCGAGGGGCATTTCATATGTAGTTCCTGTGATTGGTCCTTTTCCATCAATCGGTTGTCCAAGTGTATCGACCACACGACCAAGCATTCCTTCTCCAACTTTGATAGAAGCAATTTTTCCAGTACGCCTAACCGTATCGCCTTCACGAATTGCGTTAGAAGATCCAAGTACAACAGCTCCAACATTATCTTCCTCAAGGTTTAAAGCGATTCCCTTTAAACCACTTTCAAACTCAATAAGTTCTCCTGAGCCAACGTTAGAAAGCCCATAGATTAAAGCGATTCCGTCTCCAACCTGGAGTACAGTTCCAACTTCTTCCATTTCTTTTGCCGATTTGAAACCTGCAAGTTGTTGTCTTAGAATTGCGGATACTTCCGCTGGTTTTACGTCTGCCATTTTATTTAAAATTAAATTCCTTTTGCATTTGGATTTTCGCTGAAGCTACGATCCAGATTTTTTATTTGTCTTAAAATACTCGCATCAACTTGTTGGTCTCCAATACGAAGTATAAATCCTCCAATGAGATCTTTGTTTATTTTTTCTGTTAACTCAACTTCAGATTTTGCCCCACCTGTAACAATTGCCAATACTTTTTCGCGAAGACTTTTATCTAATCCGGTTGCAGTTGTAATTATCGCACTGATAACTTGTTTGTGTTTTTTATATTGATTCAAAAACGATTCTGTTATTCCTGCTAATTCTATTTCGCGACGTTTGCGTGTAATAATTTCAATAAACTCAGAGGAAACCAAACCGATTTTTTCAGTAAAAATAGATTTAAGAATGTCTAGTTTTTTGTCTGTTTTTATTACAGGGCTTTTTAACATCAATGCGAAATCTCGGTTTTCATTAATGGTGTTGAATACAAGTTGCATGTCATTGCGCACTTGTTCCAATTCACCTCTCTCTAATGAAAGATCCATTAATGATTTTGCGTAACGATATGCTACCCTTGTTTCAATCATGACTAATTAAGCTTTACGTCTTTCAGAAGTGTCCCAATTAATTCCTTCTGTTTATTTTCATCTGCAAGTTCGTGTTTCAGAATTTTTTCTGCAATTTCAATTGATAGCAATGCAACTTGGTTTTTCATTTCGGAAATTGCAGCTAATTTTTCATTTTGAATTGCCTCTCGTGCCGACGCAAGAATTTTATCCGCCTCTTCTTTTGCTTTCCCTTTTGCTTCGCCGACAATATTGTCTTTCATATCTCGGGCTTCTTTCATCATCATGTCACGCTCAGTTCGTGCTTGCGCAAGAATTTTTTCGTTGTCGGACCGAAGATTTTGCATTTCTTGTTTTGCGACCTCCGCAGATTTAAGTGCGCTGTCGATAAAATCTTCCCTGTCTTTGATCATTTTTAAAATAGGCTTCCAAGCATATTTTTTTAGAAGGATAAGGACAATCAGGAAAGTGATCATCATCCATATCAATAAACCGGTATCAGGCATTACTAATTGCATGGCGAACTATTTATATTGTTTTTACTAATCAGTTTTTTGAAAACTCACCGAATCTACCAACCGTAAATTCGGCGAGAATTTTTTTGTGCTAATTATCCTTTGAAGATAACGAGCAGACCAACAACCATCGCGAAGAAGGCAGCACCTTCAACCAGAGCGGCTGTTAAGATCATGTTGGAGCGGATATCACCCACAGCTTCAGGTTGACGCGCGATTGACTCGAGCGCTGAACCTCCGATGCGACCAATACCAACACCTGCGCCAAGAGCGGCAACACCAGCGCCAAGTGCGGCAAGACCGTAGCCTATACCGAGGTTGTCAAGATGTTCAGCTGCTTGTAAAAGAATGTTTGAAGTCATGATAATTGTTATTTAGGTTAAAAAGATTACAAATTAATGTGCGATGGCATGTTCTTCATTCGGTTTGCCATCGAAATTTTCGTCGGGATGATGATGTTCTTCCACCGCTGATCCGAAATAAATTGCGGAAAGCAAAGTGAAAACATAAGCCTGAATAAATGCGACGAGCAATTCCAGGAACATCATAAAAATGCAGAAAGCAACTGAAGCAATCGAGACGCCAAGACCCGCCCCTGTTGATTCACCACCTTTTGCAAAAATGAAAATCAAAGCATAAAATGAAAGTGCGATAATATGACCTGCTGTAATGTTTGCAAAAAGTCGAATCATTAATACCATCGGTTTCAAAAACATTCCGAAGATTTCAATTGGAGTTAGAATGAAAAGAACGCCAATCGGAACGCCAGGCATTGCGAAAATGTGTCTCCAGTAATTTTTATTTGCACTGAATAGGGTGATGATGAATGTGAGTACAGCAAGACAAAGAGTGATGGTAATGTTTCCTGTGAAATTTGCACCGCCCGGGAAGAATGGAATTAAACCGAGCATGTTAGAAATCCAAACGAAGAAAAACACGGTTAACAAATAGGGCATGTAGCGCTCATATTTTTTGCCAATACTTGCTTTAGCAATATCATCACGAACAAAAACAATTAATGGTTCGAACACAGATTGCATTCCCTTTGTAGTTTGTCCAACTCTGTTTCTGTATGATTTTGCAACATTGAGAAAAAAGAAAAACATTAATCCGACAACAATAAAAAGGGTGACTACGTTTTTTGTAATCGAAATATCAAGAACCGATTTTGTTGCTTCCTCGTTTTTCGCCACAACAATTTTTCCTTCTTTCAATTCATAGGAATAATTTTTGCCTTCGTAAACCTGAAATTCATGTGTTTCGTGATTGCGGAATTTTCCCGAAGAGAAACATTCAAAACCTTTATCAGTTTTTACAATGCAAAGAAGAGGAATATGAATATTGCCGTAAATGTGCCATTCGTGATTATCAGAAATGTGCTCAATAATAAGCTTACCTGCATTGAAAGGCTCCGCATTTTTGATAGGGTGTTCATGCGCTTCTGTATTATAGTGGGAAGGTTCCTTTTCGGAGTCGTGAGCAAATCCAACAGCAGAAAAAAGAAAAGTAGCAGAAAAAAAGACAATTCGAGCAAAAAATCTATTTAAACGCATTGATTGTCAGTAGTTTAACGTCTTATTCAGGATAACTTTTTGAAATTGAACGCAAATTTAGGTATTTCTTTCAAAGATTAGCGTGATTTCGTTAAGGAATTTTAATGAAACAGTTAAATTTTCTTTTTAAAATGATTATAAAGTCGGACGATTTCAAATACAGTGAAAATAAAATAAAAAATGAGGATATGCCAGATAAATAGATTTGCTAATGCTTTGTGTGTTACCGCGTAACCAAGCATAATCGAAAAGAATAAAAAAAGACGTAGAGCAGTTGAGCCCATAAACCGCCTTACAAAAACCGCCGGATTTTTGTTTTCATGAAGTGTTAAATAAAGATGATTTAGTAGGTATGCCAGAACGAATGCTCCGTAAATAACCCACGATTGAGGATGTATTTTTTGCGCTCCTTGTGAGCCATTCCAATAAAATAACGCAATGGCAACAAGAATAATGAAAAGCGAGTAATGAATGAGGTATTTTTTGATCGGAGACATTTTACAAAGCTTAAGAAACTATTTTTTTAGTACGTCGCGAATGAAATACCACATTGCAGCGAACACAGCAAACAACGCAAATGTTAACGTAAACAAAGGGAAATTTAAAGGTTGGAAATATTGGTCAAGCCAACGACCACTAAAAGTGCCAACAACAATAATAACAGCCATTGTGGTGGCCATCGAAAAATACTTGGCTGTCGAGTTCGTCTTAGGCGGTTTTCTCGGCGAGTTCGTCGTCGGATTGCTCATGTTGAATTTCTTTCACTACCCCCCCCATACTGCAAGAACCAGAGAAGTCCGCACCCGGCTCAATGGATAATTTTCCAGTGCTAATTTCCCCACTTAATTTTGCAGTTCCTTTAAGTGAAAGAAGTTCTGTAACATTCACTTTACCTCTGATACTGCCCGAAATATCTGCATTTTGGCAGTACACTTCACCCTCAACATTGCCAGAAGGGCCAACGACTAATTTGCCGCGTGTTTTTACCGTTCCTTTGAGCGAGCCGTCTATGCGAATATCGCCACTAGAAATGACATCTCCCTCAATTGAGGTTCCTGCACCAACGATATTTAATGCGCCAGAATCGGAAGTATTGTTACGGTTGTTATTCATAATCTTATTGTTAAACATAACGGTTCGTTTTCTATTTGCCCAAAGTTATCAAATCGAGGGCAGATTTACAAAATTCTTAATAATTTGAGGTTTTTGTTGAAAAAAAGGCATTAAGAGCTTATTTTTTCAAAAAATTGAGTTCAAAAAAGGCTTTGTAAGGCTCTATGTTTTTGTCTTTATAAAAAATCAAAAAGTTTTCATTGGAAATCAACATCACTTGAAAAGTTCCAGGCAAAAGGTTTTTGAAAAGGCCTGGTTGTGATTTTAATAATGTGTAATAATCGAGCGCACTTTTTTTATTTAAAAATTGTTTGACGGAAACACAGCTATGAAGATTGTCTAAAATCACGCTGTTAATGGTCAGTCCTTGCGAAGCAAACATTTGTAAATTATAATCTGAAATATCAATTTTGAATTTATTTAAATCTCCCTTACCCTTGTCCACAACAACTATATATATGTATCCCCCGGTTTCACTTTGCAAATAAATCGGCCCAGCAGGAGTTGCAAGAGTATCTATTGTTTTATTTTGTTTTGTTTTGAGTAACGCGTCTAAAAGCGCTTGCGCTTGTTTTCGTATTGGGTCGTTCGGGTAATTCACAATTATTTTTGTAAGCTCCGGCTCCATGGTTGCATTGCCACGTGTTTTTCCCATACTTACCGCACGGATAAACGCAAGCTTAGCGGAATGTTCATTTTTTTTTCCGAACAAAGAGTCGGCAATATCACATCGGGTTATAACATCTAAGTAGTTTTTTTGGGAGTAGCTTTGGTACGTTACATTATAGTACTCATTCAGTTTAGCGCGTTCATTTTTTTTTCCCGTCTCGAAGTTTGGATTTTTAATTAGGGAGCAGTATTCGCTCTCAGGAAAATTATTACAGATGTAGTTTTTGTGTTCTTCTGCTTTAGTTAAATTCCCATCTGCTTTAAATAATCTCCAAAGTTGAAAGTGAGAAGCGATTGCATATTTGTGATTTGGGTAACGCTCACAAAGTTCCAAAAACGAAGCGGTTGCTTTTTTGTAATTAGACATTTGTTCTTTATAAATTGTTGCGAGATTATATATTGCATCAGCAATTTTCTCGTTTGTCTTTATAACGGACTCTGCCGTTAGTGGTAGGTCTTTGATGTAAGTTTCTCTTAAATACTTTGCGTTTCCAGATTTTGAAGATGACTTTAATGACCCCGGGTCCTCATCGGGCTTTTCTGTATTTTCTATGTCGTTTGTAAATAAAGTTTCTTTATTGGACCGCCTCCAGTTATCCTCTAGCTTCCGGCTTCCCCACTTGCGCGTAAATTCATTTATTCCGAAAGAAACATTGGATAGATTGTAAAAATAAAACGAACTTACAGAAGGGCCTCCTGGGTTGCCTGGATTACCGGGACTGTTACTAATTAGAATCCGCTGCTCTTCCAATTCTTTCTTTCGCTTCTCTTCTGCTTGAATTCCAGCAATTAATTTGTCAATGAAAGGATACAGTGTCGAGGTGTCTCCGCCATATTTTTTAGCAATGTGCAGTAAGCTATCTTCATTGGAGATTATATTTAGATATCGAACAAGATTTACCAATCCTTTGTTTTTTTCGAAGATTGATTTATAACCAGGGAAATCTTTAGGAAGGAAAGTTAAAGTACTATCAAAGTAGGCCTGCGCATTTTTATAATCCGTGTCTGTAAAATAGATATCACCTAGTGCTAAATAGGATAGGGCTTTTTGTTTATTATTCCCCATGCTATAGGCAATGGATTGCCGGTAATAAACCATTGCACCTGGAATGTTGTTTGAACGTACGCTTAGTTGTGCTAAAGCGTAATAAATTTGATCTTTATATTCTATATTTTTAATATCCCCTAACATTTTTTGCAAATCTTTCATGGCGGCAGCTCTGTTTTTTTCATTGGCAGCACTCAGTCTGGCACGATTTAGTTTTGCATTGAAGAACATATTGTATTCGGGGTGCATTTCAACGACAGCACCAAAATTTTCAAATGCACTTTTTTCTTTTCCAACTTTTTCATACAGCTGGGCGAGAATAAAAGTGTATCGGGCAAGTTTCTTTTTAGATTTGGTTTGAGCTATCGCGCCGTTTAAATTTTTAATAGCATTTAGGTAGTTTCCTGTTTGCAAGTAAAGGTCGGCATAGGTTGCTTTAATCTCTCCTTGTAAATTTTTTGGACAAGAAGGGTCATTAGAGATTACATCAAGAATTGATTCTGCATCTGTTAATGCGCCAAGAGAAATTTGAGTTCGCGCCTTCCAGACTAGGGCTTCTGATTTGGTTATATCATTTGGGTACTTCTGAATTATATAATCGAAAATTTCGAGTGCAGTTAAACACTCTCCTTTAATATAATGGGATTTGCCAATAACGAGGTAACAATCGTCTATCCATTTGACAGCATTTGCAATTTCATTTCCAGATTTTGTAGTTATAGCGTGCCGCTCAATGCATGTACTCGCTTTTTTAATTGCTTTTTCTAGGTCGGAATAGCTGGACTTTGTTTCTGGTGTTGTAGGTAGCTGAAAAAGTGGAAGTAATTGCGAATAGTCATCAATGTAAGACTTTCCAATTTTTACTTGAGCCTCTTTCATGCTCTCGCGGGCATAAAAAAATCCATTGTATCGTGAATTTATATTGTGAAAGGTTCGCGTAACAAAAGTGTTTTTTGTTGTGCTGCAAGCATCCAATAGGATTACGCCCACAAAAAGCACTGTTAAAAAACGAAGGGTTGTATATTTTATCACAAACAGTTTACGAGTTGAATCGATTAACGATTAGGAGCGCAAAAATAGTGTATTATGTTAATTTAAGACGTTTAAAAAAGGTACGCGTTGCCTAAAAAGGGAGGTTTATTACGATATTTGCCCCATACTATCCCATTCTATTGGGCTAGCTTCTTTCTATGTCCACTAAAAAAGAAAAACGAAAGTTAGTTGATCGCCTGAGGAATAAGTATCGCCTTGTGGTGATGAATGAAGATACATTCGAAGAACGTTTTTCTTTACGACAAACACCATTAGGTTTTTTATGGCTTAGCGCTTCCTTTATGCTTGTCATAATTTTTTTGGTTGTGATTCTGATTGCATTTACACCTATACGTGAATACATACCTGGTTATGCTGATGTAGGGGTGCAAAATCAATTGATTAAGTTAAATTTTCAGGCAGACTCATTACAAAAATCGGTTGTGTTTAAACAGCGCTATCTAGATAACATAGCATTAATTTTATCAGGGAAAGATTCTGCCATTCAGCCGAAAGATCTTAGAGATAGTACAAAGAATTATGGCAACATGAATTTTCAGACCAATGCAGCCGACTCTGCCTTGAGAAATGAAATTGAAAACCAGGATCAGTACTCGCTTACTATTGATGTTAAGCCAAGAGGAGGAGTTAGTGGATTTTTCTTTTTCGTGCCCATGAAAGGAGAAGTGTCTAGCGCTTTTAATTTAGGAGAAGAAAATTTCGGAGTAGATATTTTATCGGCCGATGAAAACGAGCCAGTGCGCTCTACTTTAGATGGCACGGTGATTGCCTCTGGTTGGTCTACTGCTTATGGATATGTAATTTCTGTGCAGCACGCGGAAAATTTAATTTCCATTTATAAATATAATTCCGTTGCTTTAAAAAAGCCAGGGGAAAGTGTTCGTGCTGGTGACCCTATTGCAATTGTAGGGAGTTTTGGTAAACAAGGCCCGCAATTACATTTTGAATTGTGGTACAATGGAACAGCAATTAATCCTAGTGACTACATGGTTTTTCAATAAGTTGGATTGAGTTTGCTCCGCGAGGAAATTAAAAAGAGAAAGATTGTTGGGTTGATAGGTTGCGTATTATTATAGATTTAGATTTTTATGGAAGTTAAAAAAAAGCATCTTGCAATTTTAGGATCTACAGGTTCAATAGGAACACAGGCGCTTGATGTAATTGAAGCAAATTCAGATGTTTTTACAGTGGAAGTTTTAGCAGCAGGAGGAAATGCCGATCTGTTAATTCAGCAAGCGCTTAAATTTAAACCGAATGTTGTTGTAATAAATGATAACTCTCAATTGGCAAAAGTTAAAGACGCATTAGTCAACGAGGGGATAAAAGTTTATGGTGGAGAGGAAGCGCTTGCCGATGTTGTGCAGATGGAAACAATCGACATGGTGCTTGCGGCAATAGTTGGCTTTGCTGGTATGAAGCCTACACTTGCAGCAGTGAAAGCGGGCAAACAAATTGCACTGGCAAATAAAGAGACCTTAGTTGTTGCGGGCGATATCATTACGTCAGAAGCAAGAAAAAATGGAGTTAATATTTTCCCTGTAGACTCCGAGCACTCTGCAATTTTTCAGTGCCTTGCTGGCGAGTTTGAAAATCCAATAGAAAAAATTTATTTAACTGCTTCTGGCGGTCCCTTTCGTGGGTTCAGAAGGGAGGAGCTTTTAAATGTTACACAAAAGGAAGCGCTCAAACACCCTAATTGGGCAATGGGCGCAAAGGTTACAATTGACTCAGCTACTTTGATGAACAAAGGTTGTGAAGTGATTGAGGCGAAATGGTTATTCAATTTAAAAGCGGAGCAAATTGATGTGATTGTTCACGCCCAAAGTATAATTCACTCGCTCGTTCAATTTCGTGACGGAAGCATGAAAGCGCAAATGGGCCTTCCTGATATGAAATTGCCGATTCAATATGCGTTCGGCTATCCTAAACGGTTGTCATCTAATTTCCCTCGTTTCGATTTTATGAAATATCCGGCGCTGACTTTTGAGAAGCCGGACGTGGAAACGTTTTCTTGTTTAGGAATTGCTTATGCTGCGATGCGCGACGGCGGTAATCGGGCCTGTGTTATGAATGCGGCAAATGAAATTGCAGTGAAAGCCTTTCTTCAAGACAAAATCGGGTTTTTACAAATCGCTGAAATTATTGAGAAAACAATTTTGAAATCTACTTTTGTTGCTTCGCCTACAATTGAAGATTATGTGCATAGCGATGAAGAAGGCCGAAGTATTGCGGAGGAATTGATTCCAATGCTGCGATGAATTGGTCGTGGGGGGATTTGTAGGTGTTTTAGAATTAATATTTTTGCGATCATTTCAATCACAAACACGGAATATAATTGTTAATTTTGCTCTTTGTAAAATTAATTATTACCAATTTTAAATTAACCTCAATTATATTATAATACTGCTGTGATAAAATTTACCCTTTTCTTTATTAGTCTTTCGTTGCTCATCGTTTTGCACGAATTTGGACATTACATTGCTGCGCGGATGTTTAAGACGAAGGTGAATAAATTTTATTTATTCTTCGATTTCCTTTTTCCATTTTCGAACGTTTTAAAATTTACGCTGTTTAAAAAGAAACTCGGTGATACCGAATACGGTATTGGCTGGTTTCCGTTTGGTGGCTATGTGGATATTGATGGGATGATGGGAGATCCAGATGATAAGTTAGGAAAAGCACCAGAGCCGCATGAGTTTCGTGCTAAAAAACCATGGCAACGACTGATCATTTTGGCAGGTGGAATTACCGTTAATTTTCTTCTAGCCATTGTTATTTTTAGTTTTGTTTCTTGGTCTTATGGCGAGTCTTATTTACCAGCAAAAAACGCGAAGTTTGGAATTTATGTGGACCCAATTGGTGAAAAAATTGGATTAAAAAATGGCGATAAGGTTGTGTCTTTAGACAACATCCCCGTTACCGACTTGCATAAAGCAGCGGTTGCGATTTTGTTAGATAAACCAAAATCAATTCAGGTGGAGCGGAATGGAGAGAAAAAAAGTTTGTTAATTCCTGAAGGTTTCGATTTACAGGTTGTTGACAAGGAGGTGATGCTTTTTGATGCAGGTTTCCCATTTGTAATTGACAGCGTTGTTCCAGAAACGGGGGCTGCGCTTGCTGGGTTTAAAAAAGGCGACCGATTGGTTTCTCTAGAAAGCGACTCTATTCTATTTTTTCAGCAGTTTTCTCGTTTGTTTAAAGAAAACAAAGGAAAAACAGTTTCTGTTGGCTTTGTGAGAAATGGAAAGTTGGACAGCGTAAATTTAATTGTGAAAGAAGACGGCTCAATTGGAGCATATTATCAACCACAATACACCTATTTTGATATTTCAAAACAGGAATTTGGATTTATTGAATCTTGGGGCCAAGGATGGAACAGGACAATTAGCGTGCTCGGAAATTATGTAAAACAATTTCGTTTAATATTTTCAAAAGTAGGTGCTTCAAAAATGGGAGGGTTTGCTAGTATTGGGAAAATGTATCCAAGTTCATGGGACTGGGAAGCTTTTTGGACTACCACAGCTGTGATTTCTGTCATTCTTGCCTTTATGAATTTATTGCCAATTCCGGTTCTTGATGGCGGCTATATATTATTTATTCTTTGGGAAATGATTACTGGAAAAAAGGTTGGCGATAAATTTATGCAACGCGCTTTGACAATAGGAATGTATTTTGTTTTGGCTTTGTTAATTTTCTCTAACGGCAATGATATTGTTCGCGCTCTTAGATAACTAATTTTGGCATTAGACTTGCAGTATTTTGATCATGGCATTCAATCTTGATAAAATGAATCTCATTACGAAAAAGTTAATGCTCCCAGTGCTGTTTTTTTGTCTCCCGTTTTTGGCTGTGGCACAAACCACAACTAAAAATGAAGAAGTCAACGAAGAATCCGGCACAATAAAAAAAGCAAAAATTCTTTTGATACCTTGGGAGCCGCGTATGTATAACTGTAATTCAGGAATCTCAAGGGCTATTGCAACCGAAACATCTCAGAAGTTCGATCAGATTCAAGAGTCGTTGCGAAAAGGAATGGTTTCACAAACTAAAAAAGCATTTGGTAACGCTTATACGGTCCTGTCTCTAATCGACGACACAGCAAAGATGAAGGGAGATTTGTACTATGCGTACACCCGCACCACGATGTCATACACTCCCGTTACATTTCCGTTAAATCCAACAAAGGCCGATTCGGCAAAACTAAAACAACAAGCAGGGGTAAAGAATGGACAGATTGCTGTTCAGTCAGACGACGTTGAAAAATTTATGAATACAATTGTGCTGAGTCCTGACTTGCTTGGATATTTTAAGAAAAAGTACAATGTTGATTATATTTTATTCTTTAATGAAATTGATATAGAGAATGATTTTGGTTTGGACCCGTACAATTTGCAGGGAAAAGTAGAGTTTAATCGCAATGTGAATTTGCATTGGACTATTTTCAATGTAGTGGATGGCAAGCGCGTTGCAATGGGAAAAAGCAATGGGAAATTTCTTTCTTCCGTCAACACACCAAAGGCAATAGTTGAGGGAGCATTTAAAAACATTTCAAAATCAGTTTTTGATAAGTTCGCTCTTGGAATAATACCCAAGAAATAAAAGTAATGCCCTATTTTATTGTGCATCTTTTGTCGCTAAATAGCGTGCAGCATATTTCCATATCTTTACAATCAAAACAATAAAATAATGCCTCAAATTCTTACAGAAAATTTTGGAATAAGCGAAGCGTTAAAAACGCTCGGAATAAACGAGCGCAATTTTGGTGCCTCAACAGGAACAAATCACTGGATTACCACAGGACCCCAAGTGGATTCTTCTTCACCTGCCGATGGTAAATTTATTGGAAGCGTGAATCAGGCAACAAAAGAAGATTATGAAAAGATAATTAATAAAGCAGAGGAGGCCTTTAAAATTTGGAGAACAATTCCAGCCCCTAAGCGCGGAGAAATTGTTAGGCAGATGGGGGAGCAGCTTAGAGAGTTTAAGGAACCACTTGGAAAACTTGTTTCTTATGAAATGGGAAAATCCTTGCAAGAAGGTTTAGGCGAAGTTCAAGAGATGATCGACATCTGCGATTTTGCAGTTGGACTCTCTCGACAACTTTATGGTCTTACAATGCACAGTGAGCGGCCTAAACATAGGATGTATGAGCAATGGCATGCGCTCGGCATTGTGGGCGTCATTTCCGCTTTTAATTTTCCAGTTGCAGTATGGGCTTGGAATGCAGCAATAGCTTGGGTGTGTGGCGATGTATGCGTGTGGAAGCCATCATCAAAAACACCATTGTGCGCTATTGCTTGTCAGAATATTATTTCTTCTGTTTTGAAAAAAAATAATGTGCCCGAAGGCGTAAGCTGTTTGCTGATTGGCAATCCTGTTGGCGACATGATGAATAATGACAAACGCGTTCCTTTGATTTCTTTTACAGGCTCAACGCGCATTGGAAGAATTGTTGCTGGTGCAACAGCACAACGATTTGGGAAAAGTATTTTAGAATTGGGCGGAAATAATGCAATCATCGTTTCTGAACATGCCGATCTTAGTATGGTTTTGATAGGAGCAGTATTTGGTGCTGTTGGTACTGCGGGGCAACGTTGTACTTCAACACGACGACTGATCGTTCATGAAAGTGTTTTTGAAAAAACAATTGAGGTTTTAAAAAATGCGTATGGACAGTTGACGATTGGAAATCCTCTTGATGTAAAAAATCACGTTGGGCCGTTGATTGATAAAAAAGCAACCGAAGATTATTTGAATGCAATTGAAAAAGCAAAAAAAGAGGGAGGAAAAATAATTGTAGAAGGTGGAATAGTTGTTGGTAGCGGTTATGAAAGCGGATGTTATGTGAAGCCGTGTATTATTGAAGCAAAAAATGAATATCACATCGTACAAGAAGAAACGTTCGCTCCGATTTTGTATGTAATGAAATACAATACGATTGAGGAAGCGATTGCAATGCAAAATGGTGTTCCGCAAGGATTATCATCATCTATTTTCACCAACAACATGCGTGAAATGGAGCAGTTTCTTTCTGTGGAAGGATCGGATTGTGGAATTGCAAACGTAAACATTGGAACCTCAGGAGCTGAAATTGGCGGTGCATTCGGAGGAGAAAAAGAAACGGGTGGCGGAAGAGAATCGGGTTCTGATGCCTGGAAGGTTTACATGCGACGTCAAACAAATACAATTAATTATGGAAATCAATTGCCACTAGCACAAGGAATCGAATTTAAATTTTAATGTATTTTCAATAAAATCAATTTACGATTAGCCCGTTTAGGTGTATAGCATATGTGATTTTGGCACCAGCTAACCTTAGCGTTGCCGCAACTGAACAATATTTTTCCAACGACAAGCTTATTGATCTTTTTGCTTTGTCAGTGTCAATGTTTCCACTTAAGTAATAAATAACGTGAACATCTTTCCATAAAGAAATAATCCCCCCCTTTTCTCTTTCACCCGATACTTCGATTTTAAAATCAACAATTTTTTGTTTTTTTTTTTTTAAAATAATAACAATGTCAACGGCGCTACACATTCCAAGTGCCATCAATAAACTTTGCATCGGTCGAATGCCCCGACCATTTCCCCCATCATCTTTGTTGAGATCAAAATTTACCGCATACCCCTCTTCGTTTTTTGCCTCAAACTGAAATGCGTCATCTGTACGCTGTAGAATTATTTTCATTTTTTTTTGGATGTAATTTTTTTAGAAATAGCAATGTTAGCATGCGCCATAAAATATAGCGGGAATAAATCTATTATTTTCTACCAATAATTTTCATCTAAATTGAACCGAACGTTTATAACGTTATTGTACTTTGAGCCAAATGTATAACTCACATTAAAACCATAATTATAATTGTAATTAGTTTTCAATTGAACTTGGTTTAATAAGATGTCGGTTGGAGAAACATCAGAAGCTTTAAGGTAAAACTGATTGTTAACTACGCTAAATCCACACGAAAGACCAACTCTTAATCCCTTCAATGGATTGAAATTGATAGATGGATAAAACCCCATATTATAATTACTTGGGTAATTAAAATAGTGCCACCCACCGGCATTTAAATTTAAACTCCCCCATTTCTCAATTTGAGACCACTGAATAACTAGCGAGTGCGCTGCATAAAGCTCACTTGTTTTGTTATAAATAGTTTTTTCAAAATATTCTTGATAGTTAGCACCTAATCGATAGATGAATCGCAATTGTCTTCTTGACGCTTCTTCGTATTTAAAAACATTATATTCAATAGCAGGGCAATAGCTTATGCTATTTTTCAGGTTTTGTTGTGTGGATTGAAAGCTAGTGGCGAAGTGCCCGATTGCAAAGTGTTTCCCTATAGAGAAAGCCAAAAGGTGAAAAACGCCTAAAGTGCTTAGCATTCCATAAACAGTAGTTGAATCATCAATAACAAATCTTTGTTTGTTCAATGAATACCAGCCGCCCGTTTCTGTTCTGAATTTTTCTGTAGTTCTATTGGCACTGACATTGCTACTCAAATAAACATTACTTGAATAAGAGTTGGCTTGTCCATATAAATTATAATTTAAATTAAATGTCCAAAAATCCCACTTGTCTTTCACTTGGTCTGCATGTAGACTGTCGCTAGCTATATCAATAGTATATTGGATTTTACTTTTTAAATTTGTTTGCAGCATATACTTTAACAAACCATTTTTCATGATGTTCAGTATTCCCTCCCGAACTTTTACTTCAGCCACGTTAGGTTCTGACTGAAAAACAAGCGTGTCGTTTTGCCCAGCGAATTTTTTTTCTCCTATGAAGAATAATTTGTATTCGCTCCCCCCCGAGCCAATTTTAATTTCGGTAAGTAAGACATAAATATCAGCAAGCCTTCTGTCGCGAACAAAATTTACATAATTTATTTCTTGTCTATAAAATGCTTGGCTACAATATTCGCAATCAAAATACAAATTTGGGAGACCTTGTCTAATAATTAGTGAGTCTTGGGCAAAAGAAAAAGTAGACAAAAAGCTAAAGAAAAAAAAGAATAAATATTTTTTCATTGGAATAACACAAAATCAATAGTGAGGAGTGGAATTTATTTTACAATAAAGAGAGCAAACCCGTTTCCGCTATTGCCGATTCTACAACACATTTGAATTGGCAGATGCGCATCTATAATTATAAGTTTCCACAAGAAAACTTTAGCTACCGCAAGAGACGCAATCATCTCTGTTATCGAGAGCGCAGGTGATTTCCGCTGTTTTTTCTTCAATAGATAATTTTTCCAAATCATCTTCAGCACTACTTGGTTGCCCCAACGCTTCTTGATCTACAGTAAATTTAATTGCGTCGGCAGCAGCCTTTGTGCGCAAATAATACATTCCTGTTTTGAGACCCTTTTCCCATGCGTAAAAATGCATTGAAGTAAGTTTTGCAAAGTTTGCGCTTGGAACAAATAAGTTAAGCGATTGAGATTGACAGATGAATGCACCTCGGTCAGCGGCCATGTCAATTAATGCTCGTTGTGGAATTTCCCAAACAGTACGATAAAGATCTTTTATGTTTTGAGGTACTTCAGGTATATCTTGAACAGAACCATTTGCACCTATAATTTTATTTTTTAAGTTATCGTTCCACAAACCAAGTTTCACCAAATCTTTTAAAAGGTGTTTATTCACTACAACAAATTCACCTGATAATACTCGTCGAGTATAAATATTAGAAGTGTAAGGCTCGAAACATTCGTTGTTTCCTAGAATTTGTGAAGTGGAGGCGGTTGGCATAGGAGCAAGGAGTAATGAATTTCGCACTCCGTGAATTTTAACTTCTTCTTTTAAGATGTCCCATTCCCACCTTGAACTAGGTGTAACGTTCCACATATCAAATTGAAAGATTCCTTTCGATACAGGTGATCCTGCAAAAGTTTCGTACGGGCCGTCTTTTATTGCGAGGTCTTTTGAAGCAGTCATAGACGCATAATAAATAGTCTCATGAATTTCTGCGTTTAATTTACGCGCTTCATCACAATCAAAAGGAAGGCGCAATAAAATAAAGACATCAGCAAGTCCTTGTATGCCAATTCCAATTGGTCGGTGGCGCAAATTAGAGCGACGCGCCTCAGGAACAGGATAATAATTTCCGTCAATAATTTTGTTTAGATTTTTTGTGATGTGGTAGGTTACATCAAATAAGCGCTGGTGGTCGAACAGACCTTGGTTAACAAAGCGAGGAAGCGCAACCGAAGCAAGGTTGCAGACAGCTACTTCGTCAGGCGATGTATATTCAATGATTTCTGTACAAAGATTAGAGGATTTAATAGTCCCTAAATTTTGTTGGTTGCTTTTTCCATTTGCCGCATCCTTATATAGCATATAAGGATTCCCTGTTTCAATTTGTGATTCAAGAATTGCAAACCAGAGATCCTGCGCCTTAATTTGTTTTCTCGCCTTTCCTTCTTCTTCGTAGCGTGTGTAGAGAGCTTCAAACTCGGCTCCCCAACAATCTGAAAGACCAGGGGCTTCATTTGGACAAAACAAAGACCAGTCGCCATTTTCTTTAACACGCTTCATGAATAAATCTGGTGTCCACATCGCAGTAAATAAATCGCGCGCACGCATTTCCTCTTTGCCGTTATTTTTACGTATGTCTAGGAATTCAAAAATATCAGCGTGCCAAGGTTCTAAATAAATTGCAAAAGAACCTTTTCGTTTTCCACCGCCTTGGTCAACGTAGCGTGCTGTGTCGTTGTAAACGCGAAGCATTGGAATTATTCCGTTTGAGGTTCCATTTGTTCCTTTGATGTAAGAGCCCGTTGCTCGGATGTTATGAATGCTAAGTCCGATTCCACCCGCGCTTTGAGAAATCTTCGCGCAATTTTTCAATGTATCGTAAATGCCATCTATGCTGTCGTCTTTTACAGTCAATAAAAAGCAAGACGACATTTGTGGCTTTGGAGTTCCAGCGTTGAATAATGTTGGCGTAGCATGTGTAAACCAGCGCTCACTCATAAGATTGTACGTTTCAATTGCCGCAGCAATATCTTCTTTGTGTATGCCAATAGAAACGCGCATGATCATGTGTTGTGGGCGCTCCGCAACTTTTCCGTACAACTTCAAAAGGTATGAACGTTCGAGTGTCTTAAAGCCGAAGTAATCATATCCAAAATCACGGTCATAAATAATTGAGGAATCGAGGAGCTGGGCGTTGGTTTTAACTATCTCAAACACATCGTCTGCAATCAGCGCTGCCTTTTGTCCTGTTTTTGGATCGAGGTAGTTATAGAGTAATTCAATTGTTTTTGAGAATGATTTCTCGGTGTTCTTGTGTAAATTAGAAACAGCAATGCGAGAGGCAAGCAATGCGTAATCAGGATGTGTGGTTGTTAATGATGCCGCTGTTTCCGCAGCAAGATTATCAAGTTCACTTGTTGTCACACCAGGGTAAATACCTTGAATAACTTTCATGGCAACTTCCACAGGTTTTACATGCGCAGCATCTAAAGCGTAACAAAGCTTTTGAATTCGTGCAGTGATCTTGTCAAATTTTATTGACTCTTTACTGCCATCTCGTTTAATTACATACATACTTTAAATCTTTTTGTTGTTGGTCTTATTATTAATACAATTCGACAACTATTTTTTTACACACTAAACTAAATTATTTCAACAGTGTTTTTATTTTTTTTAAAATTCTTCGTCGAGACTGAAAACATTTTTTGTAGCATCTCCTGCAACACCGGCCTTTTGGTATTCTGCCACACGTTTTTCAAAAAAGTTTGTTTTTCCCTGTAGCGAAATCATTTCCATAAAGTCAAATGGATTTGTTGTATTGTAAGCTTTTGGACATCCAAGCGCAAGCAATAAACGATCTGCAACAAATTCTATGTATTGACACATGAGCTCTGCGTTCATGCCAATCAGTTTTACAGGAATAGAATCGGTAACAAATTCTTTCTCAATTGTAACAGCGTCTGTAATGATAGCGGTAACCTGTTCTATAGGAAGCTTATTTTTTAAATGCTTTGTATAAAGCAGGCAAGCAAAATCGCAATGCAGTCCTTCGTCTCGAGAAATTAGCTCATTCGAGAAAGCAAGCCCTGGCATAAGACCACGTTTCTTTAGCCAAAAGATAGAGCAGAAAGACCCAGAAAAGAAAATGCCTTCTACTGCAGCAAATGCAATGAGTCGTTCGGCAAAACTTCCTTTGTCAATCCAGCGCATCGCCCAATCGGCTTTTTTCTTTACTGCAGGAACGGTGTCAATCGCATTGAAGAGGCGATCTTTTTCAGCAACTTCTTTTATATATGTATCAATTAGAAGAGAGTACGTTTCACTGTGAATGTTTTCCACCATTATTTGATAACCATAAAAACAACGCGCTTCTGGATATTGAACGGTGCACATGAAATTGATTGCAAGATTTTCATTCACAATCCCGTCACTAGCTGCGAAAAAAGCAAGTACGTTTTTGATAAAAAAGCGCTCGTCGTCATTTAATTTATTCGCCCAATCGGAAAGGTCTGGTGATAAATCTATTTCTTCAGCAGTCCAAAAACTGGCTTCTGCTTTTTTATACATTTCCCAAATGTCATTGTGTTGAATAGGGAATAGAACAAAACGATTTTTATTCTCTATTAATATCGGTTCATTTATTTCGGTCATATTTTTTTGCTCCTTGCTGTTTGTGCGCTTGGCACATTAATGTTATTGGAAAAAAAAACAGGCTTTGTGCCTGCAATATAATTTAAAGTGTTACGGATGAATTATTTAAGTTAAAACAGGTGTTTTTTTTTGTTCGACACAAATTTTTAGAAAATTGTCCGTTTTACCAAACCATTTAAATTAACAAAAGGCCTAAGTTGTAAACATTGTAGGAATTTGACATTGTTAATAACGACTAATAAAAACCAACCTATTGAGCATTGATAACCCTTTCAGGGCTAGGTAAAAAATAATGATAAAATTATGCCAGGAGGACTTGTTTAATTGAAAACAATAACACTTAAGAATTTAATGAAAGTCAGGGTTTCGGCGATTTAAAATTTAACGCTTAACGGTATAAAGTATTATTATGAATTAACAGTAGAAATAAATTATTTTTTTTCTTCTTGCGTTTCAATAAATTTCGCCGCGGCTTCTAATTTTTTATACCAGGCAGATCCAAACTTTCGCAGCAAAGCTGTTTTTACAAATTTATAAACAGGAACTTCTAGTTTTTCTCCGCAAGCACAAGCGGGTTTACAAATATTCCACACTTCATAATTTACAGCATCAAATTTTTTATAAGACGTAATTCTCACTGGGTATAAATGACAAGAAATAGGTTTTTGAAATTTTATTTTCCCGTCCTTCCAAGCTTTTTCAATTCCACACAAGGCCATCCCCTTTTCAAAAACAGTGTAGGCGCATTCTTTGTTTCCACCTACAAGTGGCGTTACTTTATCTCCATCCGAGTCTGTAATCCACTCTCCTTGCTTTTCTACTGCTTGAATACCTTTTTCGGTCATGTAAGGCTTCACCGAAGGGTAAATCTTTTTCAGCATTTTCGCTTCGTCATCTTCTAGTGGCGCACCTGAATCGCCATGCACACAACAAGCGCCCTTACACGCATTTAAATCACAGACGAATTTTTTTTCTACCAATTCATCCGAGATGAGGGTTCTTCCTATTTCAATCATGCGACAAAAGTAAATGAAAATCTTGGGTGTAAAAAAATAATTATATGGAACGGATTTGTGTACTCGATTATAGAATGGTTCTTAAATTTTCGTTGTCCTTCAATTTCAAGTATGCCAATTTTATAACTTCTTTTCTTTACATTTAATTCTACCTCAATACAAGGATATGTCTGTGAAATTTCTTTTTTTACAAATTCCTCCTCCTTATTGTAAACATAAGTTGTTACGTTACAAATTGTACCGTCGGCCGAACAATAGGTTTCTTGGTGTATTTTATCACCCGGTTGTCCAACTGTTATCGTATAAAATCTTTTGTCGGGTAACGCAATGTTCATCTTTTTTTTGCTTGCGGCCTCTACTATTATTTTAATATCCTTTTTGTTTTCTTTTGCTCCGTAGGAGTAAGCTGTTTGTATAAAAGTAATTTCATTTCTTTTTGAGCTCCGTAGGGGCGACCTGTTTTTATTATACAACAACCCATTCAAACAAATATTTTTCATCGTATTCAACTTCAAATTTTTGAAGAAAATCAATGTATTCTTCCTTGAATGTTTTCTTTTTGTGATGCTCCTCCTGATTTAAAATGTATTTGGCTACTGTATCAATTTGACTTCTCGAATAAGAAAATGCCCCAAACCCTTCCTGCCAATTAAAATTTCCTTGTATCCATTTTTGTTCATTAATAAAATTCGATGACCCAGACTTAATATCTCGTACCAAATCAGAAATTGAAACAGACGGCTTTATGCCGACTAACAAATGCGTATGATCAGGCATACAAAAGATAGATAGCATTTTTTGTTCACGCTTTTTAACAATACCTGTAATGTATTTATGTAATTCTTCACGGTTGTTTTTTGAAATTAAATTTGCGCGGCCTTGCACTGCAAAAACAATCTGAATATATATTTGTGTATAGGTATTGGGCATTTTTAGGTCGCTCCTATGGAGCTTTGTTTATAGTGTTTTGATGTTCTTTTTACAAACAGCACACCCCTTTGGGGCTTTTAATTTTTATTTCAGATTAAATATACGTCTTATAAATTGATTTGTTTTTCTTCGCTATGCTTTATGTCAAACAGTATTCGTGTACCGTTAAAAACTCCATTCTGTTAAGCGTTCTGTTAAGCCGTTTCTTTTTTTAGCCACTCTCTCCTCCTTTCACATTTTTTATTTTCTCAGGCGTTAACTCATACAACTCATAAACCAATTGGTTTATTTTTTCTTCACGATATTCAATGCGTTTTTTTATCTTAAAATAATAATCTTTCCTTGTTGTTTTTTTTTGCTCCGTAGGAGTAAGCTGTTTGTATAAAAGTAATTTAATTTCTTTTTGAGCTCCGTAGGAGCGACCTGTTTTTTATTATGGCTTTCGCCTTTTCTCAGGTCATATTGTTAAAAAGTGTCCAAATATACAATTTGAGGGCAGAAATTGGGAGCTTATTCCAAAGAAATCCAAGTATGTTAAATTATTATCATGGTAGGGTGGGTGGGAGATTGCAGCTCTTTTGCAATTTATAGCGCCTCGCTTTAGCTAAGGTACTAAAAAGTGGATTTGCTTTAAATCTGCCCAGCTTCCTTCTAGGTAATTCCCTAATTTGTCCCACCCGTAATTTCTCCCTTTCCTTGTTATCTTTGTTCCCATGGCAAGTCAGGAAGACCTTTTTAAAAACATTATTTCTCATTCCAAAGAATATGGATTTATTTTTCAATCCAGCGAAATTTACGATGGACTCAGTGCTGTTTATGACTACGGTCAGAATGGCGCAGAACTGAAGAAAAATATTCGCGACTACTGGTGGAAATCAATGGTGCAGCTTCATGAAAATATTGTCGGGATTGACTCCTCTATTTTTATGCATCCCACAATTTGGAAAGCTTCCGGTCACGTTGACGCCTTCAGCGATCCTCTTATTGATAATAAAGATTCGAAAAAACGTTATCGCGCCGATGTGTTGATAGAAGAGTCGCTGGTAAAAGTAGAAGATAAGATTAATAAAGAAGTTGAAAAGGCCGCAAAGCGTTTTGGAGAAACATTTGATGCAACAATTTATCGTTCAACAAATCCGCGCGTTTTAGAATATCAGAAAAAGATTGACGACACAAATGCTCGTTTCAAAGTTGCTATGGAGGCGGAGGACATGGATTGCATTAAACAAATTATTGTTGATTTAGAAATAGCTTGTCCTGTTTCCGGCTCTAGAAATTGGACCGATGTGCGACAATTCAACTTGATGTTTTCTACTCAACTTGGTTCCGTAGCCGAGGATGCAAATACCATTTACCTGCGCCCTGAAACAGCGCAAGGGATTTTTGTAAATTTTTTAAACGTGCAGAAAACGGGAAGAATGAAAATCCCTTTTGGCATTGCGCAAACAGGCAAAGCTTTTCGAAATGAAATTGTAGCAAGGCAATTTATTTTTCGCATGCGCGAATTCGAACAAATGGAAATGCAATTTTTTATTCGTCCGGGAACTGAAAACGAGTGGTATGAAAAATGGAAAGCGACACGAATGGCTTGGCATTTAGCACTTGGCTTTGCTGATAATAAACATCGCTTTCATGACCACATCAAGTTGGCCCATTATGCAAAAGCAGCTTGTGATATTGAATTTGAATTTCCATTTGGTTTTAAAGAGCTAGAAGGAATTCACTCTCGCAGCGATTTTGATTTAAAACAACACGAACAATTCTCAGGGAAAAAACTACAATATTTCGATCCGGAATTAAATGAAAGCTATGTTCCTTGTGTAATTGAAACTTCGATTGGAGTTGACAGAATGTTTTTGGCTGTGTTAGCAGAGGCCTACAAAAATGAAAAGTTAGAAGACGGCAGCGAACGTGTTGTGTTAAAACTCCCCGCATTTCTTGCGCCAATAAAAGCAGCCATACTTCCTTTGGTTAATAAAGATGGTTTGCCAGAAAAGGCGGAAGAGATCATCAACCTGTTGAAATTTGACCACCTCATTACATCTGAAGAAAAAGATTCAATCGGCAAACGTTATCGTAGACAAGATGCCATCGGAACTCCCTTTTGTATTACGGTTGATCATCAAACGCTAGTTGATAATACAGTCACTATTCGTGATAGAGATACAATGCAACAAGAACGTGTTGCTATTTTGGACCTTTCAAAAATTATAGGTGATAAAGTGAATGTGAATAATATTTTGAGAAAAATTAATTTAGGCAAAGTTTAAATTATTTGTTTAATGGACGCAAAACACTGGGATAATTTAGCTGAGACATTTGAAGACGCGGTGATGAGTTCGCTTCATGCCGACAAAAATCGTGTTTTGGAAGCAGCGATAAAGAAATTTGTAAAAAAAAACGCTCGTGTTGCGGATTTGGGATGTGGCGTTGGTGGATTTATTCCATTGCTTTCCACGTTTGCAAAACATGTTTCGGGTTCCGATTTCTCGCCCAAATGTATTGAGATTGCAAAGAGAAAGTTTGCAAAGAAAAAAAATGTCGATTTTTTTGTGCACGATTTAATAAAGCCACTCAAAGAAAAATACGATGTTGCCATTGCAGCAAATGTGTTGATTTCTCATCAACCTGAAATGTTGGTACAGATGCTGCAGCATATTGCAGGGGCAATAAAAAAAGGAGGACATCTAATTGTGGTTGTTCCGTCAATGGAATCATCTCTTTTTGTTTACCATAAAATTTTGAAAATACGCGTATCTCGTGGCGAGTCGGCAACTAAAGCGAAAAAATACATCGAAAAGAAAATTCAATCAGATATGCTATCTCTTGCCGAAGGGATTGTAAAAGTTGGCAACGTTCCTACAAAACATTATTTGGGAGAAGAGTTTGAGTCGCAGCTTTTGCATTTCAATATGGAAACAGTTCAGCGCTCTAAATTAGAGTATGAATGGGAAACGGAAATAGAAAATTCGCCTCGCGGATTGGTCGGTCCATATCCTTTCGATTGGATGTTCGTGGCAACGAAAAAATAAAGGAAATTATTTTCCGTTAAAGTTGGTCATGGTTAGACCAAGACCAATAGTTCCAAACGCTTTGATTGCTCCAATAGATTTTTCCAGACGCTCTTGCAATCCTTTCTGTTGCGTGTCATCCCATTTACCCAATACATAATCGACTTGTTTCCCTTTTGAAAAATCATTTCCAACACCAAAACGAAAACGAGCATATTCATTTGTGTTTAATGTTTCTTGAATATGACGTAAGCCGTTATGGCCACCATCGCTTCCCTTCGATTTGATACGAATGGTTCCAAACGGCAAGGCAAGATCGTCTGTTATGACTAATAAATTTTCTATCGAAATTTTTTCTGCCTGTAGCCAGTATTGAATTGCTTTTCCGCTAAGATTCATGAAGGTTGTTGGCTTTACGAGAATAAATTTTCTTCCCTTGAATTTATATTCTGCAAGAAATGCGTGCCGTTCATGTGAGAATGAAATGTTTTCTGTTGACGCCAAATGATCAAGCACAGAAAAGCCAATGTTATGTCGTGTTCCAACATACTCATCTCCAATATTTCCTAAACCGACAATTAGATACTTCATTCAGTTTATAAAGATAATTTAATTTGGCAAAATAAAATTTTCGATTTGCGCGACAAAACAAAAATCCTTTTTAGAGATGGTGGAATAAAAAAACCGCTCCGATTAAAAAACGGAACGGTTTTAGGTATTTTGTATTGAAAGAAATTATTTTTTCTTTTCGGCAGGCTTCTTTGCATCGGCAGCAGGTGCTGCAGCTGCGCCAGCAGCAGGAGCCGCGGCTGTAGTTGCGCCAGGCTTTACTTCTTCCACCACATTACGAGTAACTCTAACAGCTACAATTGTAATGTTTGGTTTGTCAAGTAAAGTAAGACCATCAATACTAACATCTGCTACACGAACAGTATCGCCTATTTCCATTTTGGAAACATCGATTGTTAATGCGTCAGGTAATTTTTCAACGGGACCGTTTACAGCAATTTTCCGCATTTTACGAATTAGCTTTCCGCCGTTACGTACGCCGGGAGCTGTTCCTTCGAATCTAACTGGAAGTTCAATAGTTACCGATTTACCGGCAACAACTTCTAGAAAGTCGACATGCAAAATCTTGTCAGTAACGGGATGCAACTGTAACTCCTTCATGATTGCATTGTACTTCTTTCCGCCGAGTTCTAGCTCAACGATGTGGACATCCGGAGTGTACACGAGTGTTTTGAAAGCTCGCTCTTCTGTCGCAAACTTTACGTTCTCCGTTCCACCATAAAGAATACAAGGCACCATGCCGGTAGTTCTCAGCCCTTTCGCATCTTTTTTCCCTACGCTCGTTCTAATCGAACCGCTAATTGCTACTGATTTCATTGTGATTTGGATTTATGGTTAGTTAATAAAAAAAATTACATGATGAAGTGTGAACTGATTGATTCGTTTGTTACGATGCGATGAAAAACATCGGCAAACATATTTGTAACGGATAATACTTTTATTTTAGAACTTTCCTGTTTTAGAGGAATTGTATCGGTAACAATAAGGTCAGTTAGTTTAGATTTTTCTAAAGCTTCGTAAGCTTTTCCAGAAAGAACAGCGTGGGTACACATGGCACGAACACTAAGCGCTCCACGGTCCATCATCATATCGGCAGCTTTACAAAGTGTTCCGCCTGTATCAATGATGTCATCAATAAGCACAATATTTCTTCCTTCTATTTCACCAATTGCAGTAATAGAATCAACCACATTTGCTTTTGTGCGTTGCTTGTAGCAAATAACGATTTCACTTTTCAAATGTTTGGCATACGCATTTGCGCGTTTTGATCCGCCCATGTCAGGAGCTGCCATAGTGAGATTTGAAAGTTTTAATCTTTCAATGTATGGAATGAAAATTGTTGAAGCGTACAGGTGGTCAACAGGCACATTAAAAAATCCTTGAATTTGATCTGCGTGCAAATCCATTGTTATCACTCGGTTTACTCCTGCAGTGTATAATAAATCGGCAATTAGTTTTGCTGCTATTGCAACACGAGGTTTGTCTTTTCTGTCTTGACGTGCAAAACCGAAATAAGGCATTACCGCTATAATTTCTTTTGCTGATGCGCGCTTTGCAGCATCGACCATGAGCAACAATTCGAAAAGATTATCTGTTGGAGGTGTTGTTGATTGCACCAGAAAAATTGTATTACCCCTTACCGTTTCTTCGTAGCTGGTTTGAAACTCACCGTCACTAAATTTTTGGTAAGTAAGTTTACCTAAGGGCTCACCGTATGACGCAGCCAATTGTTCCGAAAAATTCAGTGTGGAAGAACCGGTAAATATTTTGATTTCTGACATCAGCGCCTTTCCCATTTTTCTTGGGGCTGCAAATGTACGGATATTGGCAGATTGAGGCAATAGCAATGAAGCTACATTACATAGAAATTGCAAATACGAGCAATATTGTTCAAAATGCCCTAAAAACACGAATAAGTATCAAAAAACAACATATTTTAATGAAAAAAGACTCGTTTTGCCGCTTTTTCCAATTTTTGAAAAAGTGAAAATCAAATAATATTATTTATTCCTAGGTCAAATAATTGATAATATCGCCCAATTTTATATTGGTCAATTACAAAGCGCCAATTCCATTAAAATTTTATTGAAATAAAATATATTAGCGAAAGAAATTTTTCGGGTTCGATTTTTTGAAAATGTATTTGAAATTTAGCAAAGGATTTTTAAATAATTTAAGGAGCAATTATTATTTAATTCATTATCCATTTTGTGTCATCGTATAGATTAAGTAATTTTGCATTCCATTAATTGTTTGTTGCACATCTTTTTACCGTTCTTGATGTACAATATTTTGCCCAGATGGCGGAATCGGTAGACGCGCTGGTCTCAAACACCAGTGCCTTCATTGGCATGCCGGTTCGACTCCGGCTCTGGGTACAAAATCAGAGTGAGAAACAGAGCGAGAGCGAAGTTTCCAACTCTGATTTTTCTTCATTCTCATTCTGTTTCTCGCTCTTAAATTATAGAAATGTTCGATTTTCAAAAACTTGAAGTATATAAAAAGGCAAAAGTTTTTCATTTGGATTGCAAAAGCTTTATAGTTAAAGTTAAACCGGATTCGTATGTTAAAG